>ERZ779941.114-NODE-114-length-44419-cov-3.847196_pt1 | contig 44419 bp, 44 predicted proteins | sample MGYA00511952_ERZ779941 | MGnify/ENA primary metagenome ERZ779941 (study PRJEB29588, sample SAMEA2142846) | human gut metagenome | biome: human gut; feature: human-associated habitat; material: faeces | place: Denmark | collected 2008/2010 ...
GGCTCCTATCCCAATTTACTGGACGCCCACCCGCCGTTCCAGATCGACGGCAACTTCGGTGCAACGGCAGGTATCGCACAGGCACTTATGCAGAGCTTCGGCAACCGTATCATCATTCTCCCGGCTCTCCCGGACGAATGGGCAAACGGTCACATCCACGGCCTTACGGCAAAGGGCGGCGTCAAGGTCGATATCGACTGGGCATACGGCAGGCTGACAAGGCTCACGCTTGACGGCAAGGGCGAATTTGAAATTGTCTACAACGGCCAATCGAAGCTTGTCACCCTCGACGGCAAAAAGGATGTTGATTTTCTATGATTGCCGACCTTTATGACTTTGACAAAACGGTTTTCAACGGCGAATCGGGCAGTGAATTTTGGCTTTTCTGCCTGAAACGTCACCCGTCAATTATCAGATTTCTTCCAAAGCAAGCTGTCGGACTTTTCGGGCACTATGTCTTTCGCAAAATAAGCAAAAAACATTCCAAGGAACTGTTTTATTCTTATCTCAAGGCGATCGACGCCGAAAAGGAAGCCGAGCTTTTCTGGCAGGAAAAGGCGGTCAAAATGAACGAGTGGTTCAGGCCCCGTGAGCACGATGCCAAAACGGTTGTTTGCTCCGCCTCCCCTGTTTTTCAAATCAAACCCATTTGCGACAAACTCGGGGTCGATCTTCTTATCGCAACGAGAATGAACCCCTCCACGGGTCTTATCAAAGGCAAAAACTGCAAGAACACGGAAAAGGTTCGCCGCTTGGAAGAGGAAGCTGCGGATTACGAATTTCGAGACGTTTACACGGATAATCTCATTTCCGACGGACCGATTTTGGAGCTTGCGACGAGGAACAAATTTCATATTCAGAACGGAAAGCGTTCCCGAATTTAGACATTTTATGATAAAATTATAATAAAATTATCACAGTTTCGTTTTTCCCTTGAAAAAACTTCTTTTAAATGATAGAATAAAATTGAAATATAATTTGAATGAGGTGTGTCAATGGTAAAAAAAGAAAACAAAGCTTTAAAATATGCTTCTTTGATTTTCGGCATAGTTACGATTGCTTACATATGGCTGTATGACAGGCTTCTTGAACCTAATCCGCTTTACGGAGCCCGTGCTTCAACGGCAAGCAACGTCGGCAGAGATCACTGGATCGCTTTTATATTTTGGGGAATGCTCATTGCAGCCTCAATCGTATTAAATCTTAACTATTCACTCGAAAAATTCAACGTTGAGCACAAATTTCCGAAAGCTCTTTCGATTATTGCGCTTTTTGCAATGTTCGGTGTGGTAATGTGCAAAAACGAGAAGCTGAAAAGATTTACGCTTATACTTAATTATGAAACATATACCGCCCCGTCGTACACAAGCGACTATGCTGATCAAACGCTGGACACGCAAACTAACCTGATAAACTTTTTCTTATCAAAAAAAAGCTTACACTCTGCTTTTGCCGTGCTGTTCGGTATATGCATTGCAACGGCGGTAATTTACTTCCTTGTTTATAAAGCAAGAACAAACAAAAAATTCTTCAATCTTACAATCGCATTCTTCCTTTGGATTTGCTTTGCGGCAATTTATCTCAGGGTAAGACTCGGCGGAACAGCCGAAATAGTTGTTTTGACACTGACCATGATTCCGATGCTTATTGTCAATCATACAAGGATTATGGAAACTCCCGAGGAACACGTAGAATGTATTGAAACCGAAGAAATAAAAAATTAAAACTTAGAAAGGCATGCAATCTAAATTAAATTTAGATTCTGCCTTTTTCTTTTTGGAGGTTTATTTATAATGAAATACAGCACAAGATTTATTTCGGCAACAAAGGAATACTGCGAATTTCTGCATTTTGTACCTGCGCCGTATCTCAGAAAAACATTTGAACTCGATTTTATTCCCGAAAAGGCAGAAATGCTTGTAACCGGTCTCGGCTTCTATGAGTTCTGGCTCAACGGCGAGCATCTTACAAAAGGCTGCCTTGCGCCCTACATTTCTAACCCGAACGACCTGATTTATTATGACCGCTATGACCTAACAGACAAGCTCAAAAAGGGCAAAAACGTTATCGCCTTTGCCCTGGGAAACGGCTTGCAGAATCCGATCGGCGGCGAGGTTTGGGATTTTCAGCTTGCCCGCTGGAGAAGTGCACCGAAGCTCGCCTTATGCTTTGAGTGCTCGGGTGAGGGCAAGGAAATAAGCTTTGAGGCCGACGAAAGCTTTAAGGTTCACGCTTCGCCGATTTATTTTGACGATATGCGCTGCGGTGAACGCTACGACGCAAGAAATAAGATCGACGGCTGGAATCTTCCCGATTTTGACGACAGTGAGTGGAACAATGCTATATCCGTTGAGGCTCCGTCCGGCGAATGTCTTGAGGGCGGTCATGCGCTAATTAAGAAGATCCGTGAGATCAAGCCCGTTAAATTCTATAAGGGACATATTTCGGCAATCGCTCACCCGAGAGAGAATCTCCCCAAGCACATTCTTCCCGAGGAGGAATACTGCAACGACGGCTACATATATGATTTCGGCGAAAATATTACGGGTATTGTGCGACTGAAAATCAGAGGCAGAAAGGGTCAGAAAATCGTCATGTCCTGCGGCGAAAGTCTCTTTGACGGCGGACTTGATATGCACAATATCTGCGAATTTCAGCCAATCGGCATGACGCAGGTTCAGGTTTATATCTGCAACGGCGAGGGCGAGGAAATCTGGGAGCCGATGTTCTGCTACCACGGCTTCCAATACTGCTTTGTTACAGGTATTGACGACAAGCAGGCAACAGAAGATCTGCTCACTTACGTTGTCATGCACGCCGACGTTCCGCAGATCGGCGGCTTCGACTGCTCCGATGAGCTTGTCAACAGGCTTCAGGACGCAACGCTTAGGAGCGACCTTGCAAATATGTTTTATTTCCCTACCGACTGTCCCCACCGTGAGAAAAACGGCTGGACGGGCGACGCTCACCTTTCCGCCGAGCAGTTCATGATGAATCTCGGTGCAGAGAATACGCTTCGCGAATGGCTTCACAGCGTCAGAAAATCGCAGGACGAGAGAGGCGCACTCCCCGGAATTGTGCCGACCGGCGGCTGGGGCTTTGAATGGGGCAACGGTCCTGCGTGGGATGCTGCTCTTACCGAGCTGCCGTACAGAATATGGCAGTACAGAGGCGACAAGAGGGTTCTTGAGGAAAACGCAACGGCTATTTTCCGCTATGTTTCGTACCTGTCGACAAGGCTTGACGAAAAGGGACTTGTTCATATCGGCCTCGGCGACTGGCTTCCCGTTGACAATGTTAAGCCTTGCCCGCTCGAGGTTACCGATACACTTGTTTCAATGGGCATATGTGAAAAAGCGGCGGAAATTTTCAGAGTATGCGATATGCCGCTTCGTGCCGAATTTGCTCAGAAGCTTCATGACGAGCTTCGTGCAAGCTTCCGTGAACATCTTATTGACGATAATCTTGTTGTTTACGGCAACCATCAGACAACTCAGGCAGCGGCAATTTACTACGGTGCATTCGACGAAAATGAAAAAGAAGAGGCGTTTGCTCACCTGCTCGAGCTTATTCATAATGCAAACGACAACATGACTGTCGGAATTATCGGCGCAAGAACGATGTTTCATGTTCTTGCCGAGTTCGGCTATGAAGAGCTGGCACTTCACATGATAGCGAAGCCCGATTACCCGTCATTTGCAAGCTGGATAACGGAATATAACGCAAACACTCTCTTTGAATGTATCACTCACAATCCGCCGAACGGCTTCTCGCATAATCACCACTTCTTCGGCGACATCTCGGCGTGGTTCATCAAGAACCTTGCCGGAATTATTCCGAACACCGACGTGTGCGACCCGAATTATATTGTCATCTCCCCTGCCTTCGTAGGCTCGATGAGCTATGCCGAGGGTTGGTATACCGCACCGGCAGGAAAAATTTCCGTCCGCTGGGAACGCAATGGAGACGAAATCAAGCTGAATGTCACTGTCCCCGACGGTGTAACAGGAAAAATAAAGCTCCGCCACGGTGCGAAATTTTCAGGCGGTGAAAATGAAATTGATATTCAGAGCGGAGAGTTTATTGTGAAGTAATTGCTTCATGATTTTCAAAAAATTGATTAAAGTAAACTTTAAGGTGCAGTGGACATCAGCCTAAGAAAAGAAGAAAGCAGATACTTGCAGGCAATGTTCACGCTTAAAAGCCTATAAAACACAAAAATCCCCGAAAGCACATTGTAACGCTTTCGGGGATAATCTTTTTTCAATCTTTCGGATAGAAAAGCTTATTGTTCTCGGAGAAAATTTCAAATGCGTCGTGGACAACCTCAATCTCGCAGTCACGTTGAAGTCCGCCGAACTCGCCGTCCAACGTCCACGGAACGTCCTGATTGCAAGTAATCTTAACCTTTTTGGTTTTAACGATCATCATCTGAACTCCGTCATAGTCCTGAGCTATTGCTTTTTTCAGCATTTTCAAGGCGTCTATGTTTCGCTTCAAGCCCTTAACCATAAACAGCTCCAGATATCCGTCGTTGAGCTTGACGTCCTGGTGGTCAAACTTAAAAAGTCCTGCGACAGAAGTTGAATTGGAAATTGAGCCGAAATAAAAATCGTCCTCAATAACTCCTTCATCATACTCGATTTTCATATGTATCGGTTTAAATCCGAAAAGCATCGGAATAAACCGAACGACAAATCCGTTTATCATATATGCAGCATGACCGAATATGTTTTTTAGCTTCTGCGGCGTGCTGTATGAAAGATCCGTTGCAATTCCGAATGAAGCAATATATGTAAAATACCTGCCGTTCAATGTACCGAGGTCATAGCTGTTTTTCTTTCCGCTCTGTATCAGATCGGCGGAAGCACCAAGCTCGGTCGGAATTCCAAGGGTGTTTGCCAAGTCATTGGTTGAACCTGACGGAATGTAGCCGACAGGAATTTTTTTGTCAAGCTTCATAAGTCCGTTGATGACTTCGTTAAGCGTTCCGTCGCCTCCGCAGCAAAGGATAACATCGTATTTTGCACCCTCGTCCTTAACAATGGTGGTTGCATCGCCCTGGCAGCGTGTTGTTCTGATTTCCGTCTCCCATTCGGGCGGTGAAAACTTCTTGACAATCTCCAAAGCACCGAGGCGCTTGTTGTTTCGCCCTGCGCACGGATTGACTATCAAAAGTGCTTTCTTACTGTCCATAAACGCAACCCACCCTTTCTTCGAACATTATAATTATACCAAATACGTCCCGATTTCGTCAATGCCTTTTGCTACGAAAAAGCGAAATTGACCTAAATTAAAATTTTATTCTTACAATAAGAACAATAAGTAAAATATTATGTTAAAATTGCTCAATTTAGTTGACATAATTGTCGAATTTTGGTAATATATATAATAAAAATTTAAGGAGATGATTTTATGGATTTGGGAAAAATTATTGAGAAAAAACGTGATGCGGCAAAATATATGGTTAAGGAGATTACATATATCTGCAAAAATATCGAAAAACGCAGTCCAGGCTCGCCCGGTGAGAAAAAAGCATGTGAATACATGGCAGAGGTACTCAAAAAAGACTGCGGCTGTGAACGTGCCGACGTCGAGTCTTTTAAGGAAAATCCCGGCTCATTTTACGGCTGGTTGTTTTTTACTCTCACCTTTGTGCTTGCGGCAATAGTTCTCTATTTCTTTGCACCTGTTGCTTCGATAATTCTCATTGTCGCAGGTCTTGTGTTGGTGGTTCTCCAGTTCGGACTCTATATCAAAGCCATTGACAAGCTTTTTCCCGAAAAAACCGGACACAATGTAACTGCAATCAAAAAGTGTAAGGGTGAAACCAAAAGAAGAATCATCTTCAACGGTCACCCGGATGCGGCATGGGAGTGGCCGGTAAACCATGCTCTCGGCGGTGTAGGCTTTGAGGCACATGCTATTATAGGCTTTGCGGGTGCATTTTATTATCTTATACTCGCAATTATTCAGCTCGTTCAGAACGGTTCGGTCGGTGCAGACATTTCAACGCCGCTCGGTAAAGCAGGCCTCATCGGTCTCATATTTGTTCCGTTCCTCGCAGGTCTTTATTTCATGGTAAATTACAGACGTGTTGTTGACGGTGCAAACGATAATCTCAGCGGCTGCTATATGGGTATTGCTCTTCTTAAGGCTCTCAAGGATGAGGGTATTGAGTTTGAAAACACGGAGCTTGGCGTTGTTCTCACCGGTTCCGAGGAAGCCGGTCTCAGAGGTGCAAAAGCATGGTGTGAGGCTCACAAGGGTGAATTCGACGATGTTCCGACCTTCATCTTCTCTTTCGATACGATTCATGATCCAAAATTTCTTATGGTAAACTACCGTGACCTTAACGGCACGGTCAAGGCTGATACCGATGCTTCCGACCTCTTTATGGAAGCTGCCGACGAGCTTGGAATTCAGTGCAAAAAAGGCATGGTTCCTCCCCTCGGCGGAGCAACAGACAGTGCAGCCTTCGCTCAGGGCGGATTCAGAGCAGCAGGTATCACCGGACTCAACCACAAGCTTGAATCTTACTATCACACAAGACGTGACAGCTACGACAACATGAATCTTGACGGACTTGCCGATTGCTTCGCTGCAACGGTAAAGGTGCTTGAAAAATTTGACGAGGGTGCAAAGCAGTAAATTGAATAAAAATGATCTGTCGTCTTTTTTGGCGGCAGATTTTTTATATACCGACGCTGTTTAAGGTTGTTTTTTCGCTTCGATTGTTATATAATACTTACATATACAATCGGGAGTGATAACTTGAAAAAGAAGAAGATAATTATACCCATACTTGTTTTATCGCTTCTTGCTCCGACATGGTATGTCAACAATTATTCCATAAAACTTACAAAGCAAACGATTTATTCCGAAAAGGTCGGCAATGATATTAAAATTGCGGTTATCTCCGACCTGCACGGAGAAAATCTCGGCAAAAAAAACAGCAAAATAACAGGTCTTATTAGCGAGCAAAATCCCGACCTGATATTCGTCCTCGGCGATATGTACACTCAGAATCACTACGAGCAGATCGATACTGCGGTTGAGCTTTCCGAAAATCTTTCCAAGACAGCCGACACTTATGTCGTCACAGGCGATCATGACACGGATCGGAAATATACGGACAAATTGAGTTCACTCCAAAATGTTCATCTGATGAATTATAAAAAAGCGGATTTGATCTTAAACGGTACGGATATCACAATCTACGGAATTGACAACGTGTATTTCTCACCTACATTTGACTTGCACAACGAATTTGATGAACCTGATTCAAACAGGCTGAATATACTCCTCGCCCATATTCCGGGAACGGAGCATTTTGAGGATTTCGAAGTTGATATCATATTCAGCGGCGACACCCACGGCGGTATGATTCGCCTGCCGTTAATAGGGCCGCTTTACTACAACGGATACGTCCTGCCGAAGCTGACATATCCCGACAGAATAACAGATAAAGGACTGTATTCCTTTAGTAATAAGCAAATTTTTGTAACCTCGGGCATCGGCAACTACCCTGCTCCGCTGAGATTTCTTAATCGCCCCGAGGTATGCATTATAACCTTAAGAAACCATTCATAATAAAAAACACCGACACGTTTAAAAAGGAGACTGCAAAATGAGCTACGCCGACAAACTTTTCATTGATATGTGCAATAACATTCTTGAAAACGGAACCGACACTAAGGGGGAAAAGGTTCGTCCCCACTGGGCGGACGGCACACCCGCCTACACGCAGAAGCTTTTCTGCGTTGTGAACCGCTACGACCTCAGGAAGGAATTTCCCGCTCTCACGCTTCGTCGAACGGCATTTAAATCCTGCGTTGACGAAATACTTTGGATATGGCAGAAAAAATCAAACAATATTCATGATCTTCACTCCCACATTTGGGATTCATGGGCTGACGAGAACGGCTCTATCGGCAAGGCATACGGCTACCAGCTCGGAGTCAAGCATAAATATAAGGAGGGCATGTTCGATCAGGTTGACCGTGTTATATATGACCTCAAAAACAATCCGTTCAGCCGCAGAATCATGACAAATATCTACAATCATCATGACCTCAGCGAGATGGGTCTTTACCCCTGCGCCTACTCAATGACCTTTAACGTCACGGAGGGTGAAAACGGAAAGCTTGTGCTCAACGGAATTCTCAACCAGCGCAGTCAGGACGTTTTGACCGCCAACAACTGGAACGTTGTTCAGTACAGCGTTCTGATGCATATGCTCGCACAGGTATGCGACATGGAGGTCGGCGAGTTCGTTCACGTCATAGCCGACGCACATATCTATGACAGGCACATTCCGCTCGTCAAGGAACTCATAACCCGTGAGCCTCTCCCTGCTCCGACATTCTGGCTCAACCCCGAGATCAAGGATTTCTATGAGTTCACGACAGACGACGTTCGTCTTGATAACTATGAAACGCACGAGCAGATCAAAAATATTCCCGTTGCGATATGAGGTGGTAAAATGAAGCTTATTGCTGCAGTTGACAATGAATGGAACATCGGCAACAAGGGCAACTTGCTCTTTTCGCTGCCCGATGATATGAAATTTTTCCGCACAACGACCTCGGGCAAGATTGTTGTCATGGGCAGAAAAACTCTCGAATCATTCCCCGGCTCAAAGCCGTTGAAGAACAGAATTAATATTGTCCTTTCAAGGAGCAAACACGACGTTGACGGTGCAGAATTTGTAACGGGAGTGGACGAGCTTCTTGACAGGCTCAAAGAATATGACTCCGGCGACGTTTACGTTATCGGCGGAGCACAGATTTATTCCCTGCTTCTCCCCTATTGTGACACGGCTTTGATAACACACGTTGACGCCGTTGCAATCGAAGCAGATTCTAAGTTTCCGGAACTGAAAGACAATGAATGGACGGTCACAGAGCAATCCGACATTCACGAAAATAACGGAATTAAGTTTCGTTTTACGATCTACAAGAGGATAAAATAATGTTTAGCGGCAAAATGAAGGCCGTCACATTCAGCTACGATGACGGCGTTACGCAGGACATTCGATTGGTCGAAATTCTAAATCGTTACGGGCTGAAAGCAACGTTTAACCTCAATTCCGAACTTCTCGGTAAAGACGGATACCTTGACATTCTCGGCAAGAAAATATCGCATTACAAGCTTCAGCCGTACGAAATTAATGAAGTTTACAAAGCTCATGAAATTGCTTCACACACTCTCACCCATCCTGACTTAACAGAGATGTCGGCCGAGGAAGTCATTCGTCAGGTTGAAAGGGACAGACTCAATCTAAGCGAGCTTTCGGGAGTTGAGGTAATCGGAATGGCATATCCGGGCAAACAGCCTAATTATAATTCGAGAATCGCTCAGATAATCGAGGACAACACAGGGGTTAAATACGCACGAACGACAATATGCAGCAATGATTTTTCACCCCAACGTGACCTTTATGAATTTCACCCATCGGTTTTTCACAGAGATTGGGAGCGACTTTACAATCTTGCGGAAAAGTTCATTGAGCTTGAGCCTAAAAATGAAAAGATTTTCTATATCTGGGGACATTCATACGAATTTGACATTAACGACGAATGGGATGATTTTGAGAAATTTTGCAAATTCATCTCAAACCGAAGCGACATATTCTACGGAACAAATAAAGAAATTTTACTGTAAAAGCGGCTGTGGCAAGGTTGTCACAGCTGATTTTTTATACTAAAACAAAAAGAGACAAGTCTTTTGACCTGTCTCTTATATGTGAATAATTTAATTATTCGTTGATAGCAGTAACAACGCCTGAACCAACTGTACGTCCACCCTCACGGATAGCGAAACGAAGACCTTCTTCGATAGCGATCGGAGTGATGAGCTCAACGTTCATTGTAACGTTATCGCCGGGCATGCACATCTCTGTTCCCTCAGGAAGAGTGATAACACCTGTAACGTCTGTTGTTCTGAAATAGAACTGAGGACGATAGTTGTTGAAGAACGGAGTATGACGGCCACCCTCGTCCTTAGTCAGAACGTAAACCTGACCTGAGAACTTTGTGTGAGGATGAATTGAACCGGGCTTAGAAAGAACCTGGCCACGCTCGATGTCTGTTCTCTGGATACCACGAAGAAGAGCACCGATGTTGTCGCCTGCCTCAGCATAGTCGAGGAGCTTACGGAACATTTCGATACCTGTAACAACAGTCTTCTTCTTCTCGTCGGAAAGACCAACGATTTCAACTTCGTCAGACATCTTGAGCTGTCCACGCTCAACTCTACCGGTAGCAACAGTACCACGGCCTGTGATTGTGAATACGTCCTCAACAGGCATAAGGAACGGAAGGTCAGCCTTACGGTCAGGAGTCGGGATGTAAGTATCAACAGCATCCATGAGCTCCCAGATGCAAGCAAGCTCAGGAGCGTTTACATCGTCACCGTTGTACTCAAGAGCCTTAAGAGCAGAACCCTTGATGATCGGTGTGTCGTCGCCCGGGAAATCGTACTCGTTAAGAGTCTCACGAATTTCCATCTCAACAAGCTCGATAAGCTCAGGATCGTCAACCTGGTCGATCTTGTTCATGAATACGATGATGTAAGGAACGCCAACCTGACGTGCAAGAAGAAGATGCTCCTTAGTCTGAGCCATAGGACCGTCTGTTGCAGCGATAACAAGGATAGCGCCGTCCATCTGAGCAGCACCTGTGATCATGTTCTTGATATAGTCAGCATGGCCCGGGCAGTCAACGTGAGCGTAATGACGATGCTCTGTTTCATACTCAACGTGAGCGGTGTTGATTGTGATACCACGCTCTCTCTCTTCAGGAGCCTTATCGATGTTAGCGTAGTCAACGAAAGCAGCTTCGCCCTTCATTGCGAGGGTCTTTGTGATAGCAGCTGTCAAAGTAGTCTTACCATGGTCAACGTGGCCGATAGTACCAATGTTGACATGGGGTTTGGTTCGGTTAAATTTTTCCTTTGCCATTTGGAATTTCCTCCCTTTGGTATTAAATAATTTTATTCAATGCATACTGCATAGTTACATTGTAACAATTTCCATTCAAAAAAGCAAGCCTTTTTTGAAAATAATTAGCCCTTAGTTCTTGCGCTGATGATGTCATCTGCGATGGACTTCGGAACAGCCGTGTAGTGGCTGGGTTCCATTACGTACTGACCACGGCCCTGAGTCTTGGAACGAAGATCTGTAGCGTAACCGAACATGTTGGAGAGCGGGATATTAGCGTCAACCTGAACGGCACCCGTTCTCTGCTCCTGGCCGAGGATCATACCGCGGCGGGAATTAACGTCACCCATAACGTCGCCGAGGTAGTCGGACGGAACGATGATGGCAACCTTCATGATAGGCTCCATGAGAACAGGAGAAGCCTTTCTCATAGCGTCCTTGAATGCCATAGAACCGGCAATCTTGAAGGCCATTTCTGAGGAGTCGACCTCATGATAAGATCCATCATAAAGAGTAACCTTAACGTCAACAACAGGATATCCTGCGAGAACACCTGACTGCATTGCACCCTTGATACCGGCCTCAACAGCAGGAATGTACTCCTTCGGAACAGCACCGCCGACGATAGCGTTAACGAACTCGAAGCCCTTTTCCGGATTCGGCTCAATCTTAATCTTAACGTGACCGTACTGACCCTTACCGCCTGACTGACGTGAATACTTGCAATCAACGTCTGCCGGAGTTGTAATTGTTTCTCTGTAAGCAACCTGGGGCTTACCGATGTTAGCCTCAACCTTGAACTCACGGAGAAGTCTGTCAACGATAATCTCAAGGTGTAGCTCACCCATACCTGCGATAATCGTCTGACCTGTTTCTTCGTCGGTGTAGCAACGGAATGTCGGGTCTTCTTCAGCAAGCTTCTGAAGGCCGATACCCATCTTTTCCTGACCTGCCTTAGTCTTAGGTTCAATAGCAACACGAATAACAGGCTCCGGGAATTCCATTGATTCGAGAACAATCGGATTCTTCTCATCGCAGAGAGTATCACCTGTTGTTGTGTTCTTGAGGCCTACGGCAGCGGCGATATCACCGGCGTAAACAACATCAATATCCTGTCTGTGGTTAGCGTGCATCTGAAGAATACGTCCGAGACGCTCGTCTGTGTCCTTAACAGAGTTGTAAACGGTTGTACCTGCCGAAACAGTACCTGAATAAACTCTGAAGAAGCAAAGCTTACCGACAAACGGGTCTGTTGCAATCTTAAATGCAAGAGCTGCGAACGGCTCTGTATCGGAAGAATGACGATCTTCCTCTTCGCCTGTCTCGGGGTTGGTGCCTCTGATAGCCTCAACGTCCGTCGGAGCAGGCATGTAAGCAATGATATTATCGAGGAGCATCTGAACGCCCTTGTTACGGTAAGATGTACCGCAGCATACAGGAACCATTTCGTTTGCGATAGTCGCCTTACGGATGCAGTTCTTGATCTCGTCGATCGTAAGCTCCTCGCCATCGAAGAATTTCTCCATAAGAGCGTCATCCTGCTCGGCAACAGCCTCGATAAGCTCCTCGTGATACTTCTGAGCAAGCTCTTTCATATCATCGGGGATAGGCTCGATTCTGATATCGAGACCCTTATCATCATAATAAACCTCAGCTTCCATTGTAACAAGGTCGATGATTCCTCTGAACTCGAGTTCACGACCGATGGGGAGCTGAATCGGAACAGCATTACACTTGAGACGTTCCTTCATCATGTCGATAACATGATAGAAATCTGCGCCCATGATGTCCATTTTGTTAACATATACCATACGAGGTACATGATACTTATCAGCCTGACGCCAAACGGTCTCAGACTGAGGCTCAACGCCACCCTTTGCGCAAAGGACGGTAACGGAACCGTCGAGAACACGAAGAGAACGCTCAACTTCAACAGTAAAGTCAACGTGACCCGGGGTATCAATGATGTTGATACGGTGACCCTTCCAGAAACAGGTGGTAGCAGCAGAAGTGATTGTGATACCACGCTCCTGCTCCTGAGCCATCCAGTCCATTGTTGCTGCACCGTCATGTGTTTCACCCATCTTGTGGTTAACACCGGTGTAGAAAAGGATACGCTCGGTCGTAGTTGTTTTACCGGCATCGATATGAGCCATGATACCGATGTTTCTTGTTAATTCAAGTGGTACTTGTCTTCCCATATAAACCTCCGTAAATTTAAATAAGCAATTAAATCCCTGAAATTTTCGGGAAGATTACCATCTGAAATGTGCAAAAGCCTTATTAGCTTCTGCCATCTTATGAGTATCTTCACGTTTCTTGAATGCTGAACCTGTTTCGTTAACGGCATCCATGATTTCGTTAGCAAGACGCTCTTTCATAGTTCTTTCCGAACGAAGACGTGAATAGTTGGTGATCCATCTGAGTCCGAGTGTCTGTCTTCTCTCGGGACGAACCTCCATCGGAACCTGATAAGTAGCACCGCCGACACGGCGAGCCTTAACCTCGAGAACAGGCATTACGTTTTCCATAGCGGCTTCAAAAACCTCTACAGGCTCCTTACCTGTCTTCTCCTTGATGATGTCAAATGCGTCGTATACAATCTTCTGTGCGACACCCTTTTTACCATCATACATAACATTGTTGATAAGTCTTGTTACCAACTTTGAATTGTAAAGCGGATCTGGCAAAACATCACGTTTTGCAATCTGGCCTCTTCTTGGCACTTCGCTTCCCTCCTTCATAGTAATGATATCATAGGTACTCAAGTGACAAAACCCTGTGGCGCCAATGGAGAAGCACATACATTATATATATACACTCTCACATTGATACGCAGCGTACCCTACCCTGCGCAGCCTGCAAGAAGATTCTGTCTTTCAAACTTTCCTTTTAAAAAGAGGAATTACTTTTTAGCAGCCTTCGGACGCTTAGCACCGTACTTTGAACGGGACTGCATTCTTCCGTTAACACCCTGAGTATCGAGTGTACCGCGGATAATGTGGTAACGAACACCGGGAAGGTCCTTAACACGACCGCCACGAATAAGAACAACGCTGTGCTCCTGAAGGTTATGACCTACACCCGGGATATACGAAGAAACTTCGATACCGTTTGTAAGACGAACTCTGGCGATCTTACGAAGAGCCGAGTTAGGCTTCTTAGGTGTAGCAGTCTTAACTGCTGTGCAAACGCCGCGCTTCTGAGGTGAATTCTGATCTGTAACAATGTTCTTCTTAGAATTGAGACCCTTGAGAAGTGCCGGAGCCTTTGCTTTCTTTTCGATAGTCTGTCTGCCGTTTCTAACTAACTGATTAAAGGTAGGCAAAAACTACATCTCCTTTCTTGAAAATTTTGAATATTGACAAATCATATGCCCATGGGGACACATAATAAATCACATTATCAATCCTTGGTATTCTATCACTTGTGCATATATATTGTCAAGTGTTTTTGTAAAAATATTCTAAATTTTTAAAAATTCGGGGAATAAATCAGAATCAATGCCCGTTTTGACGATTTATGTTGCCGTCGGCTGCACGAAATGTGTCTTTTTCCGTCTTATCTCGGTTAAATCTGAATGGAACTCGGATAGAACATTTATGCAGTATAAAAAGCTCGCAACGGATATCGAAGCGAGCTTTCATCATTTATTCTTTTTCTTGAAATGCACAAACACGAACACGATTATGCAAATGATTTGAAGTATTGCACTTGAAAAGAAAATGTACTTAAAATCGGGCAGATTTGTAAAAAGATCGACCGCCGTGTAAATGCTTGCGAATGTTGACCAAATTAAAATCGACAGGCAGATGCATTGCGAAATGTTGTGCCACCAGATGAAAGAGAATACGCTCAGCGTGATGAACACAACGGGCAGTGCGAACAGGAACGAATAGTCGGCATACGGCGCAACGAACGGAATCTGCTTAAAAATCAAAAACAAAACCGATGCGATGAAATAAATCCCGATTGCCGAAACAAGCGGCACAAACACGGAAATCGAACGCTTGGAACGCTTCTCATTGACAATTCTGTCCGGGGTTTTCGGTTTGTCCTCCTCGCCCAAAAGGTACGACATTGTGACGCCGAGAGCTTCGCCGATTTTCATTATCGTCAGGACGTCCGGCAGGCTCTCCCCTCTCTCCCATTTGGAAACCGCTTTGTCGCTGTAATTCAATTTTTCGGCGAGACTAAGCTGAGTTATTCCGCACGCCTTTCTCGCCTCGGTCAATCGCTGACCGAAAATCTTTTTTATCTCATCTTCGTTAAGCATGATTTCACCCTGAAAAATATTTTCTATTATTTTAACACAGTTGTACGCTTTTTACAATATTATTTTTGCAGAGAAAAAAGACCGTTGAATTGCGAGAATTCAACGACCTTTTCTTTGTTTAATAAAGATTACTGCTCAACGGGATATACGCTGACCTTCTTGCGATCCTTGCCCCAACGCTCGTACTTAACAGTACCGTCGATGAGAGCGAAAAGAGTATCGTCAGAACCCTTGCCAACGTTGTTGCCCGGATGGATGTGTGTTCCGCGCTGCTTGTAAAGGATGTTACCTGCAAGAACAAACTGACCGTCGGCACGCTTTGCACCAAGTCTCTTTGACTCGGAATCACGGCCGTTACGGGTGGAACCCATACCTTTCTTATGAGCGAAAAGCTGAATGTTGATCTTAAGCATTTTGACACCTCCGTAGTGTTACTTTAATGTTGTCTGGATAATCTGCGGCTAAAGCCTCGAGATGAAGCTTTAAGCCCTCAAGAATTTGCTGCGCATCGGATAATTTTGACTTGACGTGAAAGCTCATGAATCCGTCGGAAACATCGGCCTCCGCCTTGCACTTAACAATCTCGGTAATCGTGTTCGCCGCCATATAAGCCGCCGAGGAAACAGCCGAACAGATAATGTCCAAACCGGCCTCTGCCGAACCTGAATGACCGCTGATCTCGAAACCTTCGATTGATTTATCCGAACAGAAGAAATCGATTCTAATCATTGCTTATGCGTTGATAGCTGAGATCTCTACCTTAGTGTAGGGCTGTCTGTGGCCCATCTTGCGCTTCTCGTTCTTCTTCGGCTTGTAGGTAAATACAACTACCTTCTTAGCCTTGCCATTCTTGACAGCCTTTGCCGTTACAGTTGCACCGTCAACATACGGAGCGCCTACAACAATGCCATCTTCCTTACCGACTGCGATAACCTTGTCAAAAACAACTTCGCTGTCAGCTTCAACGTCAAGCTTCTCAATGTAGAGGGTGTCTCCAGCCTCAACCTTGTACTGCTTGCCGCCGGTAACGATGATTGCGTACATTCTAACTAACCTTCCTTTATTATGGACTCGCTACGTGGGGCGGAATAAATCACTTGTGCCGCCCGAAAGCGACGCCCGTAATATGCGGTATTTAGAATTTTACCACAAGGGTCAATGTTTGTCAACTGTTTTATTAAATAATTTATTTGACACGGAAAGCGATTATCTGTATTATATATGTATACACGGAGGTGCTATTATGTTTGACAGTATCGGATTTGATCTTGACGGAACGCTTTGGAGTTCCATGAATTGTATAACGTCGTCCTGGCAGCGGGTTGCCGAAGGATACAATCTTCCCCTGCCGACCGACGAACAGATTAGATCGGTCATGGGACTTAACCGTATTGATTTGATGAACAAGCTTTTCCCGAATATGAATAAGAATTTGTCGGAAAAATTCTTTGATGAAGCAACTGTCGCATGCGTCGGTGAATTAAGAGAGCATGGCGGAATTCTTTACGACGGTGTTGAGGAAACTCTTGCAGAATTGAGCAAGCATTTTAAATTATATATTGTAAGCAACTGTCAGGAAAGCTACATGGACGCTTTTCTCTCATATCACAAGCTCGGCAAATACTTCTGCGACACCGTTTTTGAGAATCCCGAAACGCTTTCTAAGGGTGAGAATATCAAAGAAGTTATTACAAAGCACGATTTTAAGAATTCACTCTATATCGGTGACACTCAGGGTGACAAAAACGCCGCTTCGCTTGCCGATATTCCCTTTGGCTTTGCTGCCTACGGTTTCGGCACGGTTGACGGCTATGATTATAAATTCAGCTCGTTCAGGGAAATTCTCTCACTCATTGACTGAGAATAATTCTTATTGCAAAATACATTTATATATGTTAAAATTTACTATGGTTAATTAATACGGAGGTGTTGATATGGAAAAAGAAAAGCTTTCCGATATTATCAGCAAAAAGGTACTTTATATCATCTTTGCCGTTCTCGGCATTTTCATGTGCGGCGTTCAAATTGTTCTCATTGTTGCCGAGCATAAGGTTTATTCAAACGGAGTATGGTATATGCTCGCCGTTCTTTGGCTTCTATTTGCGGGATTTTTTGTTTATAAGTACGTCAAAACCGTAAAAAATGAAAAGGCAGAGGCTCAGAAAATAGCCGAATTCAAGGAAAAATATAAAATAAAATAATTTTTTAAAATATTTTGAAAAAAGCTCTTGACTTTAGTGTGCTAATGTGCTACTATACTACCACAATAAAGTTTGGAGGAAAACATTATGAAAAAAATTATTGCAATCACGCTTGCCGTACTTATGGCAGCAATGACATTCATCTTCGCAGGCTGCGGCGATAAGAAAACCGCAACAGACAGCGACCTTGAATACGTTAAGAACAACGGTAAGCTTGTTATCGGCATCACGGATTTCGACCCAATGGACTACAAAGACGCTAACGGCGAATGGATCGGCTTCGACGCTGACCTTGCAAGAAAAGTATGCGAGAAGCTCGGCGTTACTGCAGAATTCAAGGTAATCACCTGGGGTCAGAAAGAAAACGAGCTTAACACAAAGTCAATCGACGCCATCTGGAACGGTATGACAATCACCGACGCTATCAAGAATGTTGGCGATGTTTCGGGTGCTTATATGACAAACTATCAGGTAGTTGTTGTTAAGGACGCTAAGTACACTACCGTTGAAAGCCTTGCAGGTCAGACCATCGTTGCAGAACAGGGCTCCGCAGGTGAATCTGCAATCCAGGCCAATGCAACACTCTCCAAGAGCTATAAGCCCGTTGAAAGTCAGAGCGATGCTCTTCTCCAGGTACAGAGCGGACAGGCTGCGGCATGCGTTATCGACTACGTTATGGCCGGCTCAATGCTTGTTGAGGGCAAGACTTACAGCAACCTTTCGATCATGAAAGACGTTAAGCTCGGCGATGATGAATGCTACGGTATCGCTTTCAGAAAGGGTTCCGACATCGTTGCAGCAGTTAACACAGCAATTTCTGAGCTTGTTGCTGACGGAACAGTTAAGACCATTGCCGAAAAATACGGCCTTCAGGACAGCATTGTAACTGACTTTCAGGCTACAAAATAATTATTAAATTTAGTTAAATACGGTTTTAGGGTAAGGGCGAATACCTTTACCCTATACTGTTGTTTCAGAGAGGATTTAACACATGAGCACATCATTTTGGGACGTAACGGTAAACCTATTCGTCAACGGCTTTTTGCCGACCCTAAAGATCTTTGCGATAACGCTCGCCTTCGCCCTGCCGCTCGGATTGATTATCAGCTTCGGCTCCAGAAGTAAATTTCAACCGCTTCGCTGGCTCGTCAGAACCATTGTTTGGATAGTCCGCGGCACTCCGCTTATGCTTCAGCTTATCGTTTTTTATTACGGACCCGGACTCCTGACCAAGGGTGAATTCATGCTGGCTTGTGAACCGGCGGTTTATCTTACCTTTATTTTTAACTATGCCTGCTATTTTTCCGAGATTTTCCGCGGCGGCATCGAGTCCATCCCCACCGGACAGTACGAAGCCTGTAAGGTTCTCGGAATGACAAAAGCAGAAACCTTTTTCCGAGTAATTCTTTTGCAGGTTATCAGAAATGTTGTTCCCCCAATCAGCAATGAAGTAATTACACTTGTCAAGGATACATCACTTGCAAGAATTATTACGTATTATGAAATCATATTTGTCGCCGAAAGCTACATCAGAGGCAGCGGAATTCTTTGGCCGCTTCTCTATTCCGGTGTATTCTATCTTGTTGCAAGCGGATTGCTGACAATTCTTTTCAACAAGATCGAAAAGCGGCTCAACTTCTACAAGGTATAAGGAGGGCTGAAAAATGGCAATACTTGAAGTTAAAGATTTAACTAAAAATTTCGGCTCAACCGAGGTACTAAAGGGTATTTCCTTTGAGCTTCAGGAGGGCAAGGTGCTCTCCGTTATCGGCTCTTCCGGAAGCGGCAAGACTACGCTTCTTCGCTGTATCAACGGACTTGAAACGGCAACCTCCGGCAAGATAACGGTCAACGATCAGGTCGTTTTTGACAGTGCTATAACCGACAAGAAGGAAATTAAGGCTCTCGAAAAGAACAAGCAGAATATCGGTCTCGTTTTCCAGCAGTTCAACCTCTTTCCGCAGTACACGGCTCTCGGAAACGTTACGCTTGCAATGAAGCTTGCGGCAAAACGACGTCCCGATTACAAGCAGAAGAAAAAGGAATTGCTTGAAGAAATAGACAAAACAGCGAAATATTTCCTCGGAAAAGTCGGACTTTCCGATAAGCTGGATTCTTATCCCTGCCAGCTCTCGGGCGGACAGCAGCAGCGAGTTTCAATCGCCCGTGCGCTTGCGATGAATCCGAAGATTCTCTTCTTTGACGAGCCTACTTCGGCTCTTGACCCGGAGCTTACAGGCGAGATCCTTAAAACAATCCGTCAGCTTGCCGAGGATAAGATGACAATGGTTATCGTTACCCATGAGATGAACTTCGCCAAAGATGTTTCGGATGAGGTCATCTTCATGGACGACGGCGTTATCGCCGAGATGGGCACACCCGAGGAGGTTCTCGTCAATCCTAAAAACGAGAGAACCAAAGCTTTCCTTAACACATATAATAAATAAATTCAGGAGGTGTCGCATTTAGATTTTGTATCCGAATGCAACATCTCCTTGCTCTTTTGAAAGGATAAATATCATGAAAAAAACCGCAAAAATTCTTATCAGTGCCATCCTTTGTCTCTCTGTTGTATTTTGCTCACTGATGCCTGCCTTTGCATCCGAGCCTAAAACAGCGTTTATCGTTGTCAGCGGAATGAACACTTTTCCTCTATACAAGAACAACGAAAAGGTGTTCCCGACATCGACCAAAGCAATCCTAAAGCTTGCTTCAAAAATTGTTCTTCCCCTTGTCGAATTCTTCAAGGACAGCGATTACGATAAGCTTGGCGATGCTCTTTTCCCTGCCGCATCGGAGGCATTTGACGACATTTCATGTAACCCTGACGGCAGCTCAAAATACAACGTTACAACGGATGTATTTCCTCTGAGCGCAGGCAACTATCCCGAAGCTTTCATGAACGAGGTCAAGGACGAGGGCGGCGTTGTCAAGGCCGGAATCGAGGCCTTCGGTGCAGACAATACATATTTCTTCAACTACGACTGGAGACTTGATCCGCTCAAGCATGCCGACGAGCTGAACAAGTTTATCAGGACTGTCAAGGCTGAGACCAAGTGTGACCGTGTTGCACTATCCGCTTTCAGCATGGGCGGAACAGTCATCTGCTCCTATCTTTATAAATACGGCAGTGCCGACGTTAACAGCGTTTCACTTTGCTCGACGGCATTTCAGGGAACGTCCTGCATGGGCTCGATGTTCTCTGGCGACATGAGCATTGACGCTTACGGTCTCATTCGCAGAATGGCACAGCTGACAAGGAACGATTTTCTCGACGAGCTGATTATGTTCCTCAATAACAGCCTTGAATCGTACAAGGTCAACACTTCGATTGACGGATACATAAACAATATCCTCACAAATCTCAATGATAGACTTTACAAGGAGCTTATAATTCCTGTTTTCGGCTATATGCCCGGACTTTGGGATTTGGTTGACGCCGAGAATTACGAAAAAGCAAAAGAGATTATGCTTGCCGATGCCGACTCTGCACTTATAAAATCCATTGACGAATATCACCGCAACGTTCAGGCAAGGGCTTATGACATTCTCAAGGCCGCAGAGAAAGACACGACGGTTTACATAACAGCGCAATACAATTTGCAGGGTCTTCCCATCTCCGAAAGCTCGACAACAAGCAACAACGACTTTTTAATTGATGTCAATTACGCTTCCGGCGGTGCAATTTGTTCAAAGCTCGACGAAACGCTCCCCGAGGGCTACACACAGGCAAAGGCAGACGGACATAACCATCTCAGCGCAGACCGTCAGCTTGACGCATCGACCTGCATGTTCCCTGAGCAGACATGGTTCATTCGCGATATGGCTCACGTCGATTACAATGTCGGCGAATCAACGGACTTCCTTATTTGGCTTGCCAAAAGCGAAAAGCAGCTCACGGTTCACGACAGCGAAAGCTATCCGCAGTTCATGAAATATGACAGCAAAACCAACACCCTCTCCCCCGTTACTGACGAACTTCTCAAGCCGACTGTTGTTTCGCAGATATTCGCTTTTCTTGCAAAACTCGTCAAGCTCTCCGCAGATATCCTGTTTTCGATTATCTTAAAGTAAATCAAAAATCTTAAAGTAAATCAATAATCCACCTCTTGATTATCTGTGATCAAGGGGTGGATTTTAGCAAAAGAAAAGAAGTCGTCCCGGCAGCATACAGGAATCTGCAAATTCTGCTGTGCCGCACTTCGATATATATCAAAAAGGTGCTGTTACGGTCGTCCGGAACAACACCTTTTATGTTATTGTTTAATTAATAGTTCGCTGTGCTTGTCTTGCCTGTCGAGATTGAAAGAACGATAAGTGCATCGTTTGAGTTAACCTTACCGTCTCTGTTGAGGTCGCCGGCTTTAATCTGCGTTGCGCTGAACTTTGAAGCACCGGTTGAATAACGGAGAATATCAAGCGCATCGCTTGAATTAATCTTTCCGTCCGAGTTTACATCGCCGAGCTTATATGAAGGAGCCGGAGTTGGCTTAACTTCTGTCGGAAGAGTGTAATTCTTGAATTCAGGCCAATAGCTGTTCTGTGCCTTGTAACCTCTGCTCTCGGATTTTGCTGCTTTGTTAGCGGGTCTCTCAAAGTAGTAGCACCAGTCATAGCCTGCTGTGTATGCGCCCTGAGCGGTGTTGGAAACGTTCTTGAGCTTATCAAGAATGTAGCCCGTGTCGCTCTTGTTGTTTGTAAGCTCATATTTAAGGAAATAGAGCTGACCGGTAAGAGTCTTCCAGTTGTAACCGTTCTTGTTACAGAAGCTGATGAGGTTATCGAATCTCGAGAGATTCCACTGGCAGATTCCGTAGCTGTCGCCTCCGTCGCCGTAGAGGTTGGGGTTAAAGTCCGACTCAGCCTCAATATTTGCAAGTACGCCGCATGCACCGGCTTTGTTGAGCTTAAGCTCTTTGATGCAGAATTCGAAGATGGTCTTTGCATTTGCCGGAGCAGCCGAAGCGCTAAACGGAATGCAGCAAACAATCATTGCAACGCTAAGAAAAACAAGTGCGATTCTTTTTATAAAAGTGGTTTTCTTCATAAAATACCTTCCTCATGATTTTTTCAACATCAATATATATACCACGAAAATGTTGTGCAAATATGTCTTTTTTGTTAATGTTGTAACCTTTTGTAACTAATTGATAGAATTATTCGCTCGTATGTTCTGTATTGCAAAAAAGGAGACCGAATTCAATTCAGTCTCCCCTCTTTAAAATATAAAACTATATAACCTTATAATCACGCTTGAAGATGTGATTTATCTTTTTATAATACGCCGTGTCGACAGCGTCTACGGTTTCATTTGTCGTCCTGAACCGCCAGTTTTTATCGGCAACACCCGGGATATTCATTCTTGCGTCACTGCCGAAGCCGCAAAGATCCTGAAAAGCGATAATTGCGGTATTTGAAACGGACTTCCACACGGTTTCGATTATTGCACGGCAGCTTTCCGAGCGATAGCCGCCCTCGCCCCAGTTTTCGCCCTTGAAGCCGCAATAGTCGAGTGCAAAGCGTCTTGACACTTCATCAGCCTCCCAAAGCCAGCCCAAAAGCGTGTTGTTGTCATGTGTGCCGACGTAATTCACGGAATTTCTTACGGCATTGTGCGGCAGATGCGACGAATCCGAGCTTTCATCAAAGCCAAACTGAATAACCTTCATTCCCGGGAAAGCCGTATCCTCAAGGAGCTTGACAACGTCGTCGCCGAACACTCCGAGATCCTCGGCAATGATTGGCGTATCGGGGTACTTTTCAAAAACTTTTTCAAAAAGCTTCATTCCCGGGCCTTTTGCCCATTCGCCTTCCCTCGCCGTCTCACTCTCGGCCGGAACCTGCCAGAAGCTCGCAAAGGCTCTGAAATGGTCAATGCGAACCACATCGTAGGTACTGATTGCCGCTCCGATTCGCCGGAGCCACCATGAGTAGCCGTCCTTATCCATCGCCTTCCAGTCATAGAGCGGATTGCCCCAAAGCTGACCGTCCTTTGAAAAATAATCGGGCGGAACACCCGCAATTTTCTGCGGTTTCAGCGTTTTATCGTCAATCAGGAACATATTACGGTTTGCCCAAACGTCTGCGCTGTCCATTGAAACGTAGATAGGCATATCACCGATAACGGCGATTCCCTTTGAGTTAATATATTTCTTCACATTTTTCCACTGAGAATAGAAAATGTACTGAACAAAACGCCAAAATGCCGAGCGTTCCTCATAATCGTATCTGTGCTTCTGCATAAAGGTCTCATACCTTGCCTGCTCCTCACTCCACTGCCACCACGGCTTCATGTCATTAGCCTCTTTGAGAGCCATGTAAAGCGAAAAATCGGTAAGCCATGAATTTTCCTTTTCAAAGTCTTTCACATTCTGTGCAATTTCGGGAGTTATTCTCAAAAAAGCCGTTTTAAGTAAAGCAAGCCTTTTCTCTGCGGCAAATTCATAGTCGGCCGTGTACGGACTTCCTGTATAAACATTGCTTTCAAGCTCTTCCTCAGTGCACAGGCCGTCGGCATAAAGCTGCTCAGGGTCAATGAACATAAAATTGCCGGCAAATGCGGACGATGAGCAATACGGCGAATTGGAAGCGTCAACCGGATTAAAAGGAAGAACCTGCCAATAGCTAAAATTCATCTGACTGAGCCTATCGGCAAAATGCTTGCAATTATTATCGAAAACACCTATTCCGTACTTTGACGGAAGCGAAGAAACATGCATCAGCACTCCCGATGCTCTTTCCTTTAACATTTACTCACCCTCTTATAAATTACCGGTCGATTATATCACAAATCGGAAAATTTATCAATAAAAAACGACATTTTTTCGTACTGTATATAGACAAAGCTTTATTTTATGTTATAATTATAGAAAAGGAAAAGGCGAAAACTCGCCGACAAAAGAAGAAAAGGAGAATTAACATGAAAACAACTAAAAAAATCTTAGCAATTCTCATTGCTGTAATCACGGTTTTCGGCATTCTGAGCGTTGCTGCCTCAGCAGATGACAAAACAGTTTATATTATTGCCGGAAATGTTGATATCACAATCAATACACCGGTTGCAGGCGAAAAACCCAGCATCGACTATGTTCTCAGCAGTGAAAATCTCAGCGTAAAAGCTTTCACATGGTACGACACCAAGACAAACGGTATTGTTTCTGCCGCAGATTCAAGCTATGTTTATGAGAACGGCAGAGAGTACACAGCCAAAATCACAATCGCTCCCAAAGAGGGTTACAAGTTTGACGATGCGCTCAAGGTAACTGTCAACGGCGAAGCTCCTTCAACAATCCGTATTCAGGACGGAGCAATCACAATCGAAGCAAACTTCAGCTGCGACAAGGGTGCGGGAAGCAACTCTTTCTTCACCGGTCTCAAGAATGTTCTTCTCAATCTGTTGAAGATTATTCGTGACATCGTAAGCCACATCCTCGGATTCTGATTTACATAAATAATAAGACGGTATCTTAACTTAATTGTTTTGATACCGTCCTTTTTTATATGCTTCGATTCATCTTTATAATTCTTGCCGGCACTCCGACAGCCGTGCAATCCTGCGGAAGATTTTTGACAACGACCGCTCCTGCACCGACAATGGTATTCATGCCGACCGAAAGACCTTGGATTATCTTTGAACCTGTACCCATTTCACAGCACGAGCCGAGATAAGTGCTTCCCGAGACGTTGACGCCGGGATAAACCGTCACAAAATCATCAATTCTCGAATCATGCCCGACGGTTGAATTGGCACCGATATAAACATGACTGCCGATTTTGATATCAAGCGTAATATAGGTGTTTGCACAGATAATACAGCCCTCACCTATCTCCGTCCTGTCCTTGTCGATCACGGCAGCCGGGTCAATAAGCGTTGCAAACTTCACATCTGCAAAGCTCTTTATTTTTTCAACGATTCTTTTCCTGAGCTTTGCACTGCCGACTGCACAAACATAATATGCGTCCGGGTATTTAGCTGCGGCGGCGGTCGTTCCGATCACCCTGCAGCCGTCAATCAGCTTGCCCTGTACCTGAATATTATCGTCAATAAAGCCAAGAATATTCCATTCCGGGCTGACGGCATTGATTCGTTCTGCCGTCCATACAGTCTCACGTCCGAGACCGCCCGAACCGATAATTATAAGGTCTTTCATAAAGAACATTCCTTTCGGAGTGAAATAATACGTTTTCAGCCTTTTCTGAGCTTTTCTCTTATCATAGGAGCAAGCTCGTTAAAAAGCGTTGCGGCAAGGATAAGAACCGTGCCGATTATCTGAACGGCATCCAATCTCTCGCCGAGGAAAACTGCGGAAACAATAATCGCCGTGACAGGGTCTATGTAGCTGAAAACGGCGGTCGTCTGCGCAGGAATTTTCTGCACGGACGAAAAATAAATCATATAAGCGAATCCCGTGTGGAACATGCCGATGATCAGCGTGAAGATAATCGACTTCGTATCAAAGCCAAAGCCCGTCACATCCTCGGTCAGCAGAACATACGGAATCATTGTAACTGCGGCAACGGTGAGCTGAACGAACGTCGTCTCAACAGGCGAAAGCTCACGAACAAACTTGTTGATAACAATAACCGTGCTGTATAAAGCTGCGGCGGCAAGTCCGAAAAGGATTCCTTTGACGCTCTTTGTTGCACCTGTTACAACGCCGGAAATAAGCACCGCTCCTATGACGGCCGCAATAACGCTTACACCCTTGGTCGCAGTCAGCCTCTCCTTGAGAATGAACGGCGAAATCACAACGACAATTACCGGTGCCATATAGTAGCACAGCGTTGCGACCGTAACGCCCGTGAATCTGTAGGCTTCAAAAAGGCAAATCCAGTTAAAAGCCATCGCTATACCCGACGGAATGAGAAGCTTCAAGTTTTTCACAATCGACTTTCCGTCAAAGCCGTGGCCGCTGACCGCCATAAAAATGCCGATAAAAAGACTGCCTATGAGTGCCCTTGTGAAAGAAATAAATGATGAGGGAAAATTAATATTGTTTATAAAGGGTCCTAAAGTGCCGAAAACAAGCATTGCGAACGCCATTAATAGTTTATCTTTGCTATTTGAGTGTGACAATGCTTACTCCGTCCTCTCCTTCTCCGAACGTGCCGAGACGTGAATTTTTAACATACTTTGATTTTTTCAGATAATCCCTGACGGCCGAGCGCAGAACGCCTGTGCCCTTGCCGTGAATTACCGTGAATTCGTTTATTCCCATTCTGAGTGCATGGTCAATATAGCGGTCAAGCTCCAATATGCCCTCCTCGACCGTCATTCCTCTGAGGTCAACGCTGGTCTGAGCCTTCATATTCATGCGGCTTTCCATTCTGCCCGTTGCAACAGAGCGTTTCTTTTCAACGCTCTTTTTCTTTTCGATAAGCCGTAGATTTTCTTCCTTGACCCTTGTTTTCATCGTTCCCATCTGAACGGTAACAAGGCCTTTTTTGTCTTTAAGCGTAACAACAGTCGCTTCGTTCCCTATATCGGCAATTATTACAGTATCGCCGATTTTAAGCGGACGCGGCAAAACATAGTCCTCGTCGTTGCCGAGAGAAACTATCGGGTCGGAAGCCGTGTCTATCGCATTGAGATCCTTTTTTATGACCGCTCTTGCACGGCGAGCCATCTCGGCAGCGTTTTTCTCCTTAGCCTGCTGCTTTTTGAGCATTTCAAGGTCATTGAGCAGCTGATAAGCTTCACGCTTCGCCTGCTCGGTAATCCTAACCGCCTGACTTTTGGCATCCTCAAGCTCTTTTTGCCTGAGCGTTTCGATGTCCACCTTCAGCTTCTGAGCCTTTTCAAGCTCACGGTCGGCCTCCTCACGAATTCTTCTCGCTTTCTCACGCTCTTTTTCCATATTCGCACGGCTCTGTTCAAGCCTGTCCACAACGTCCTCAAAGCGAACGTTTTCGTTTGAAACAAGCTCCTGAGCGTGCTCGATTATTTCATCGCTGATTCCGAGCCTTTTTGAAATTGCAAAAGCATTTGAACGTCCGGGAATACCGATAAGAAGCCTATATGTCGGCTTGAGCGACTGAACGTCAAATTCACAGCTACCGTTAATAACGCCCGGGGTCTGCAAGGCGTATGACTTAAGCTCGGCATAGTGAGTTGTTGCCGCAATCTTTGCGCCCTGATTTCTAAGCTGCTCGAGAATCGAAACCGCAAGTGCCGCACCCTCGATCGGGTCTGTACCTGCGCCAAGCTCGTCGATAAGCACAAGGCTCTTATCGTCGGCAAGCTCGAGAATTTTAACAATCTTTGTCATGTGCGACGAGAACGTTGAAAGCGACTGCTCAATGCTCTGCTCGTCGCCGATATCGGCAAGCACATGGTCAAAGACCGATATCCTGCTTCTGTCGTCAACCGGGAGCATAAGGCCGCACATTGCCATCAGCGACATAAGGCCGATGGTCTTTATCGAAACGGTTTTGCCGCCCGTATTCGGGCCCGTGATAACTATTGTATCAAAATCCGTGCCGAGACTGATATCGACCGGCACAACCTTGTTCTTGTCAATAAGCGGATGTCTTGCACGTCTCAGCTCTATTATGCCCTCGTTATTTAGCTGAGGGACGCTCGCCCTCATTGCATAGGCAAGCTGAGCCTTTGCGAAAATAAGATTCAACTCAACCGCACATTCGTAGCTATCCTTGATTGAATTTGCAAAACTGCCGACATTCGCCGAAAGCTCGGCAAGAATGCGGTCAATCTCGTCCTCCTCCTTATTTTTGAGGAGCTTAATTTGGTTATTCGCCTCAACTATCGGCATCGGCTCTATGAAAACCGTTGCACCGCTCGATGAGGTATCATGCACAAGACCCGGCACCTCTCCCCTGTACTCATTTCTGACAGGGATAACGTAACGGCCGTTTCTCATGGTTATGATATTGTCCTGAAGATATTTTGAAAAATTTGAATTGTGCGTATATTTACCGAGCTGATCTCTGACCTTTGACTCCTGCGCACGAATCTTTCTTCTGATATCGGCAAGGGTCGGTGAAGCGTTGTCGGCAATCTCCTCCTCGGAGATAATAGCTGTAGTTATCGAATCCTCAAGGAATCTGTTCGGCATAAGTGCATTGAAATACACGTCAAGCACGGTTGTGACGCCCTCATTTGTACTTCTCCATTGCGAAATTGTTCTTATAACATGGAGCACCGATGCAACATTGAGAAGCTCCTTGAGACTGAGCGTACTGCCTGCGTCGGCACGGTAGAGAGCGTTATTAACATTTATAAGTCCGCCGAATGCAGGACCGCCGAAGCGGGCAAGGAGCATGTGTGCGTCCCTCGTCTGATTCATCAGTGCCTGTGCCGACGCAAGGTCGGTCTGCGGTTCAAGGCTCAGAGCAGCAAGCCGGGCATCCTCGCATGAGGTATGCTGAGCCAGTAGCTCAAGCACCTTATCCAGTTCAAGTGCCGGATACTGTCGGTTCATTTTGCTCATCCTTTCATAAGGCAGCATCTCAATTATGCGATGCTGCTATAACTTTGTAAAAATCCAGTGTTTTAAATTTTTTTGATGTCTGTGTCAGCAGAAATTTTTCAGTCACCTCGCCGAGCATCTTCATGCTCTCCTCGCCGAGAGTGAATGAAAACAGCTTTTCGTCCTCGCTGTAGCAAATGTGCCTCATTGCACGGAGCACTCCGGACGGAAGCATTATTCCCGAGTGCTTGTGTCTGCATTTTTCGCAGAAGATAAGGCCCTCAACGGGACTGAAAAGAAAATCGCCGTCGTATTCCTCACCGCAGTCGCCGCAGGCAACGAGATCCGGCATATAACCCGAAAGGCAGAGTAGCCTCAGCTCCACAACGGCTTTAAGTTGAGCCTGCGGTCTTTTTTTGTTCATCAGCATATGTAGAGCGTTGAGGATTAGCCGCAGATATTCGTCGGCGTCGTCCTCAACCGGAGCAAGCTCCCCTGCCAGCTCGCAGAAATACTGAGCCAGTGCAAGAGATTCAATGTCGTTTCTTAAATCAAAAAATATCTCCTTGGGCTGAGCCTCATCGACCGAATAGGCATCTCTGCCCCTGTAAACAGAATAGCTTCCGTAGGCAAAAAGCTGAGTTGCGCTCTGCGACCTGCTTTTTATCCTCTTTGCTCCTCTTACAAAGGCTCTGATAACGCCGTGGTCACGGGTGAGCAGAGTTACAAGGCGGTCATCCTCGCCCGTCTGCTGCTCCCTGATTATCAGTCCGTCCGTCCGAAACTTCATCCTTCTTCTCCTGTGTTGAAATATGCTTGTATTGAAGATAGTCGCAAATCTTTCCGCTCGAAGCGAATTTATCCCATGCGGCAAGATCCTTAAAACCGTTATTCATATAAAATCCCTCCAAATAAAATTATTTGCAGGGATCAGATGTTTATTTATTTTTCACGGCGGTAAAAAAATCCACCGTCATTTTGATGCCCGTTTTTTATCAGTCAAGTCCGAAATTATGAATCAAGCCCTCTCTGTTGCGCCAGCCTTCCTTGACCTTGACCCAACAGCGCAGATTGATGTGACACTGAAAGAATTTTTCCATGTCCTCCCTCGCTCTTGTGGAAATTCGTTTGAGCATGGCTCCGTTCTTGCCGATTATGATTCCTTTGTGGCTGTCCTTTTCGCAATAAATAACCGCCTCGATATCCATGATGTCGGAATCCTCACGTTCACGCATTTTTTCAATGCTGACCGCAACGCCGTGCGGAATCTCTCTGTCAAGATTTCTCAAAAGCTTTTCACGGATAATCTCCGCCGCAATAACACGCTCCGGCTGATCCGTCAGTGTGTCCTCGGGAAAGAAGAATACGCTTTCCTCGGCAAGCTTTTTCATTTCCGAAAGAAGCTCATCCATGTTGATTCCCCTGAGAGCGGATACGGGAACAACCGCTTCAAAATCATAGGTCTTTGAAAGTTCAAGAATTCTTGCCATCAAAACTTCCTTATCGGGAAGCGTGTCAACCTTGTTTATCGCAAGGATAACAGGCATTTTCAGCTTCTTGAATTTTTCGATAAGCTCAAGCTCGGCCGGTCTCAGCTCACCCTCCGGTTCAACAACGAAAAGGCAGGCGTCAACGCCCGAAACGCTGTCCGAAACAGCCTGAACCATCTTTTCGCCGAGCTTCGTCCTCGGTCTGTGGAAGCCGGGAGTGTCGGTGAAAACAAGCTGAGTGTCGCCCTCGGTCAGAACACCCATGATCTTGGTTCTCGTCGTCTGCGGCTTGTCCGAAACAATGGCTATCTTCTGACCGAGCAGACGGTTAAGAATCGACGATTTGCCGACATTCGGGCAGCCGACAATGGCAATAAATGCGGTTTTTGTCATCAGTTATCCTCCGAATAGTAGCTGTCGTTTCTCTTAAGTCCGAGCTGAGTGAGAACAGCCTCTTCCTTTTCGCGCATACGAACTCTTTCAAGTCCCTCGGCCTCGTGGTCGTAGCCGAGAAGATGAAGCATGGAATGTACGGTAAGGAAAGCAATTTCACGCTGAAGCGAGTGACCGTAAAGGTCAGCCTGCATAACGGCATGCTGCATGGAAATCACGATATCGCCGAGAATTTTTGCACCCGTGTCATGGTTGATGTCGTAAACGCCGTTCTCGCCGAGCGGGAAAGAGAGCACATCAGTGCTTCTGTCAACGTGTCTGTACTCACGGTTAAGCTCATGAATGATCTCGTCGTCGACAAAGCGAACGCTTATCTCCGCCGAGCCTTCAAAATTCTCGTTAACAAGCACCGCATTGCAGCAGCGGCGAATCAACATTCTTACACCTGTGGGTATCTTAATTTCCTTCTGATCGTTTGTGATAATAACCTTAATCTTATCGCTCATCGTCTTTTCTTTGCCTCCTCATACTTTTCGTACGCCTTGATGATATCCTGCACCAGCTTATGACGTACAACATCCTTCTCTGAAAATCTTACTGTTTTTATATCCTCAACATTTTTGAGTATCTTGGTTATCTCGACCAATCCCGAACGCTTTCCGTCGGGCAGGTCAATCTGCGTTATGTCACCCGTGACGACCATTTTCGAATTGAAACCGAGGCGGGTCAGGAACATTTTCATCTGCTCCGTCGTCGTGTTCTGCGCCTCATCAAGAATAATAAAGCTGTCGTCAAGGGTTCGTCCTCTCATGTATGCAAGCGGTGCAACCTCGATATTGCCCCTTTCCTGATATCTTTGAAAATTCTCGGCTCCGAGCATATCGAAAAGTGCATCGTAAAGCGGTCTTAAATAGGGATCAACCTTTTGCTGCAGGTCGCCCGGCAGGAAGCCTAACTTTTCGCCGGCTTCGACCGCAGGACGTGTCAGAATAATTCTGTTGACCTCCTTGGCTCTGAATGCGCTGACCGCCATCGCAACGGCAAGATAGGTTTTACCCGTACCGGCAGGGCCTACGCCGATAACTATTGTGTTGTCGCGTATCGCCTGAACGTATTTCTCCTGGCCGAGCGTTTTCGGCTTAACCGGTCTGCCCTTCGTCGTCATACAGATACAGTCGCCGTTCATCCCTTTCAGCTGATCCTCGCCGCCCTCGTCAACGAGTGAGGTGACATATCTGACATTCTGCTCATTGAGCTGTTCGCCCTTATTGATTAAATCAAGCAAGCCGTTCACGGCTCTGACGGCAAGCGAAACGTTCTCCGCCTCGCCGCTTATCTTCATTTCCGCACCACGGCATACGACCGATACGGAATATTTCTTTTCTATGTACTTTATGTTTTCGTCGAAGCTGCCGAAAAGACTGACAGCCTGTTCCATTCTTTCAAAATTTATTATCTGCTCAAACAACCGCTTACCTCCGCCTTTCGGCTAATATTTTATTAAAAGTAAATAAAATTTTTTCAGTCCTTTAGTATTATAACACAGTTTTATTAAAAAGTCACAGATTTAATCCTTAAAGTTAAACATAATTTTCAGCTAAATTTTGTGCAATATGTACACGTTGTCAATTACAAAAGAACCTTGACGAAAAGCGGAATTTTTGTTATCATTTTATAGACAGGAGTGATAAATGTTGAGCGATAATAATAAGAAGAAATCGGACTCGGGTTTTTTCACTGAAAAGATAACTGTTCCGTGGCTGATAGTCACAATCTTTTCAATGATTTCCTTTCTCGCTTTTCTTATCTCGATGTTTTTCGGAAAGTTCACTTCAATCTTTTTCGGAATTTTCATTCTTGCAATCGCCTCCGTGGTGTTGCTTGACGGAATCCACAAAAAGAAAGAAAACTACATTTCCGGAAATCTCAATTTCATAATGTTTGTTCTGTGCATCATCTGTGCGGTCATAGTTATGAATATGTAATGCAGCTTTTTAGCGTAAGCTAAAAATAAAAAATGGGGGTTATTAAAACATGAAAGAAACCATCATCAAATCGGTGACAGCCGTTATCTGCGTTATTGCAGTCTGTGTTTCTTCCGTGCTTGCCATCGGCAAATACGGTGACGCTATGGTTGAAACGGCAAAACACACACCGGCAGCAGCTTTTGCCATGTCATTGAGAATTTTGCTTCTTTTGTTTTTGCAAGCTCCGCAACAGGCGGCAGCACTTCGGGCGGTGCAACAGCCGATCCGTCGGCAACACCTGACGCAACCACACCCGACGCAAGTGCAGCAGACCCGTCGGCAACACCTGACGCAAGCACACCGAGTTCGGGCTCTTCGACAGGCACTTCAACAGGCGGTTCTGCCTCGACAGGTGGCAGCTCGGCAACGTCAACAGATCCGACGAAGTATTCCAAGGCGCAGATAGTTGCTTACTACAACAACGCTATCAAGGCCACAGCCAAGGCTCAGAAGCTTTCTGTTACGAAGAAAGAGGCCATTTCAATCGTAGTTGATACAATGAAGCCTGACAGTAAGGCACTTAAAAAGATTATCAACGAGAATGTTCTTGCAAAATATGCAAAGCCGTCAACAGATTCAAAGACATTCACAAACGGTGTTGCTGCCGATAAGACAAAGGCAAGCGACTACCTTCCGAGAACAAGACTTCAGGCTGCAGGCGTTAAGTCGGCAAGCATTACAAAGAGCGGTTCAAATTACCTTGTAACAATCGTTACAATCGCAGAAAAGACAACTCTTGAGAATCCGAAGCCGAAGTATGCCGATCAGTGTGCAGCTCCGCTTGATCTTGCAAGCGTTGACCTTGGACCGATCAAGGTTACTCAGGCAGATATCAACTATCCCGGCGTAACTCTTAAAGCAACGGTAGGCGCAAACGGAATGCTTGTTAACAGCTCGATTGACCAGCCGCTCAACGGTACAGGCACTGCAAACGTTATCGGTCTTAAGCCGTCGGCAACCGTTCACGGCGCATGGACTCAGCAGAATACATACAAATATTGATTGTTTTAATTCAATAAAATTATCCGACCTTTGAATTTCAAGGGTCGGATTTTTCACGCACAAAGCCAAAAAGCAGAAACAGGAAATATTGTATATTGCTTTTTATTAAAATTTCAAGTATAATGCAATTATAGAAACTGCCGAAAGGGGTATTAAGCATGAAAAAGAAAATTACTGCAATTTTGCTTGCGGCTTTGATGATTATTTCATTTTCAGCCTGCGGCAAAAAAGAAGCCGACAGCAATAACCCACCGTCCGACATTACAACGACTGCGGCAAAAGCCGTCGATGTAAAAATTACTCCGTCCGAGGCGAAGCAGACAAAGCTCGTTGACTACAAAACATCCGACTTCTCAATGAAAATCCCCGAGGGCTGGTCTGTCACGACCGGCGGTAGCGGAATGTTCCATGCAATACGTGTAACCGACCCGAAAAATCCAATCAATCAGATATTTTTCCTGCTCAAGGCTCAGCCGCTTCTCCACAGCGAAACAGCCAGAAGCTACTATAACCAGTCATATCAGATGTATGGCGGAAATTACAATATGATGGCGGCTGCACCGGTTCTTTCCCCTGCATCCACAGAAAATTTCTTTAAGATTTTTAATTCATACGCTACGTTTGCCAAAACTTACGAACCGAGTTATTCAAGCTTTGATTTTCCGAGCTTCGGTTCGTTCAAGACCGTTGAAAGCTTTGCAAGCAGCAGTAGTATGAAATCTCAGGCTATCGGCTCCGCCCTGCTCCGTGCGAGATTTAGCGACACGGCCGGCAACAAGGGTGAGGGCCTTTTCACCGCGGACGTAATTGATTTCAGCGGCAACACAGCAAGCGGCTTCGGCATTGACGCAGGCTTTTATATGGTTTATAACATTGCTGCGATAACCTGTGAGGAAAATTCGCTTATCGAATGGAAAGATATTCTTTGCCAATCACTCAGCTCGATTGATTATTCGCAAAGCTACGTCAACAGTGCAATCCAACAAAGCAATGAGAGCACGGCAAACGCAATGCAAATCAGAAACGAGCTGAGCAGCATTTCCGACGGAATAATGGACTCATGGGAAAAGCGAAACACAAGTCAGGACATAATAAGTCAGAAGCAAAGTGATGCTACGCTCGGTCTTGAAAGAATTTATGACACCGAAAAGGACGAAATCTACATGGCGAAAAACGGCTGGAGCGACAAAAACAAGGACGACCGTTTTCAGCTTGTTACCGATGACAGTATGTATCTCAAAGCAACCTCTGGTACGATTGAATAAATAAAAAATAAGCTGCAAATTACAAAAATCCCGGTAATTTGCGGCTTTTATCTTGCACTCAAAAAAGCGATATGATACAATGACTTAACACAATAAATCCGGAGGGAAATTTATGGATTACTTGAAATATGTTAACATAAAGCAGGGCACATTTTCCGTCAGACGTTTTTCAAACGGAAACACTCTGCCTCTCGTTCAGCTCCCGTTCGCAATGGCAGGCTATTCGGCACAGACCGAATACGACGGCGGCTGGTTCTATCACCCGACTCACCGCAGCCTTGAGGGCATAAGGCTCACTCATCAGCCGAGCCCGTGGATTTCCGACTACGGAACTTTCCTTTTCACCCCGCAGACTGGCGAGATCAGGGATTCTGTCGGCAGCGCATGGTCAAGCTACCGTCCCGAGAACGCAGTTATGACGCCGACATATATGAAGCTCCGTTTTCTTCGTTCGAGAACAGATTTCGAGCTTACTCCCGGCGAGCGCAGCTGTAAAATAAGGCTCACCTACCCTGAGGACAGGACTCCGTATTTCACGGTTTTTCCCGTTTTCGGTAACTACACCTTTGATTTTGACTTTGAAAATAACCGCCTGCTTTGCACAACGGACGGTGCGAGAGGAGCCTTTCATGAAGGCTTCAAAACCTATCTTGTCGTTCAGTTCAAGTCAAAGCTTGACCCCGAAAAGTCGTATAAGAAGGACGGCGAGTTTATTCATGCCGCACTTTACGACACATCTGTTGAAGCCGATATCGCTTCGTCATACATAAGCTTTGAGCAGGCACTCGAAAACATGAAACAGGAGTGTACGGACAAAAGCTTTGACGAGCTTCATTCAAAGGGTAATGACATCTGGAACGAATATCTCTCGAGAATCGAGATTGACCCTGTTGACGAAAAGCAGATGAAAACTTTCTATTCCTGCATGTACAGAACGGGACTTTTTCCGCACAAGGCATATGAGATTGACAAGAACGGCAACAAGCTTCACTATTGCCCGTTTGACGGCAGCACAAAGAGCGGCGTAAGATACACCGACAACGGCTTTTGGGATACATACAGAACAGAATTTCCGCTTCTTGCAATAATTGCAAAGAAAGAATATGCTGAGATGCTCGAGGGCTTCATCGTCGACTACAAGGAGGGCGGCTGGCTTCCGAGATGGCCGTCAATCGGCGAGAGAGGCTGTATGCCCTCTACCCTGCTCGATGCGATTATAGCCGACGCCGCAGTTAAGGGAATTATCGGCGGCGAGCTTCTCGAAACTGCACTCGAAGGTATGCTCCGTCATGCAAATCACGATTCGCATCATCCCGATCTCGGCAGAACCGGTGCGGAAGCATATGTAAAATACGGCTACGTTCCGGCAGATGTTATTGACAACAACTGCGTCAATCTCACCCTTGATGCGGCCTACGGCGACTATTGCATAGCACAGGTCGCAAAGGTGCTCGGCAAGGATAAAATTGTTGACGAATACATGGAGCGTTCAAAGAATTACAAGAATCTTTTCGACCCGGAATCAGGCTTTATGAGAGCAAAAACGACCGACGGAAAATTCAAAGAACCGTTTGACTGCTTCGACTGGGCGGACGAATACACCGAGGGCAGCGCATGGCAGTCGTCATTCTCGGTTCCGCACGATATTGACGGACTTGCCGAGCTTTACGGCGGCAAGGACAAGCTGATTGCGAAGCTTGACGAGCTTTTCGCAACTCCGCCGATCTATGGTACAAGCGGCTACGGCTCGGAGATTCATGAAATGGCGGAGATGGCGGCGGCCGATTTCGGTCAGTGTGCAATTTCCAATCAGCCGAGCTTCCACCTGCCCTTTATGTTTGCCGCTCTCGGTGAGGAAGAAAAGAGCGAATATTGGGTCAAGAAGCTCTGCGAGGAGGCGTTCAACTACACGGACGACGGCTTCCCCGGCGATGAGGACAACGGCGCAACGGCGGCATGGTTTGTGCTTTCCACACTCGGAATTTACGACATCTGCCCGGGCAAAAATGAATATATAAAAATCAAAAAGCTTTGCAAGAGTGCAAAAATTCTCGGCAAAGAGGTTTAAGCAAAACCGCACAAATTGCGAAACACGCCTTGCTTAACTTGCTTAAATAATGTTTTATCAGGGGTCGACTTTCCGATCCCTGATTTTTCATATGCAGATTTTTCGCCTGTCATATATGAGAGTTGAACCAACAAAATTCACGTTTTAATGATATTTTCTGCTGACATTTTATCAGCCTTCCCCGTGGAGGAGAAGCCTTTGTAAATTACTTCTGACCTCTGGGTCGATGTGGGCATCGACCGCTACGGAATGCTCCTATATCGAACCTCACTGTAGAGTATGACACGGATTCGCACCGAAAAATTCGATTATTTTTCAAAAAAATCATGTAAGTTATTGAAAAGCAAAAATATAAATGATATAATAAATTGGTTTTAGTCTATCAGACGAAAAATAACCGTCAAAATGGAAAATAAGGAGCTGACAAAATGGCAGAAAATGAGAAAAAGACCATACCTTCCGTTGAAGGCATGGAAGCTCATATCGACACATGGCGAGACATTATTAAAAACAAGCAGAGAGGTATTTTCGCCTTTGACGAGCTTGTTGAAATTAAGCTTAAGGCACTCAAAAAGAGAATATACACGGACTTTGAGAACACCGCTCCCTGGAAGATGCGTGAGTGCATCTACAAGGACATCGGCGACTACGAGTATCTTTACGACGGTTGGAAGGATCTCAACGTAGGCGGCTACTGGGGCGGCAACGGTCTCAGCTCGTTCTTCAAGAATAAAATCACTATCCCCGAGAGATTTGAGGGCAAGAAGGTTACACTTTACGTTTACTTCGGCGGCGACTCGCTCGTTTCCGTAAACGGCGTGCCTTTCCAGGGCCTTGACCCGTTCCGTAACGCAGTTGTTCTTACCGATTGTGCTAAGGCCGGCGACACATACGATATCGACATCGAATCCTATTTCGTATGGCACTCAAACGAAAGCTCACTCAAGAAGCTTGAGTGTTCCTTCATCGCTACAACAGACGATGAAATCAACGAGATTTACTGGGATTTGAAAGCGGTTTACAACGCTCTCTTTATGCCGGGCATGGGCAACGACTATGCTACCCTTATCCGTGAATCGCTTAAAGAGGCTTTCCAGTACGTTGACTTTGACGAGCCTGATTTTGACGTATTCAAGGCCAAGCTGAGGATGTGCAAAAAGGTTCTCTACGACAAAGTTTACAACAACCCGAACTATAAATGCATGGGCAAGCTCGACCTCATCGGTAACTCCCACCTTGACATGGTTTACATGTGGGCTTATAAGGAGTTCGTCCGTAAGGTCGGCCGTACTCACGCAACAATGCTTCGCCTTATGGAGCAGTATCCCGACTTCATCTTCTCTCAGAGCCAGGCAGGTATGTATGAGGAAATGAGAGTTCATTATCCGAACATCTTCGAGCAGGTTCAAAAGAGAGTTAAAGAGGGTCGCTGGGAATATATCGGCGGCATGTGGGTTGAGCCGGATTGTAACATCATCTCCGGTGAGAGCTTTGTCCGTCAGTTCCTCCACGGCGTTCGCTATGCCGAGAAGTGGTTCGGCGTAACGCCCAAGACCTGCTGGCTTCCCGACGTTTTCGGCAACAGCTATTGTATGCCGCAGATCATGAAAAAGGCAGGAATGAAATATTTCGTTACCCACAAGATGGGTATCTGGAACGATACAAACCCGTGGCTTTACAACTCCTTCTGGTGGGAGGGCCCGGACGGATCGAAGGTATTCGCAGCCGTTCCCCCGACTCACTTCATCGGTTCAATGGAGGCGGATTCACTCAAGACAAACTGGGTCAAGTATACCGATAAGGACACCATCGGCGAGTCCATGTACTGCTACGGCTGGGGCGACGGCGGCGGCGGAGTCGATAACGAGATGCTTGAATATGTCAAGAGATATAAGAACTTCCCGGGTCTTCCCGAAACAAAGGCTTGCAAGATTGAGGAATCCCTCGAAAATATGCGTCAGAAGGCTATCGCAGCCGGCGACAAGATTGTTACTTGGAAGGACGAGCTTTATCTTGAGGAGCATCGTGGCGTTCACACCACAAAGGCTGCTCTCAAAAAGGCAAACCGTTACTGTGAGAACCTCTTCAGAGAGGCTGAGATGTACGCAGTTATCGCAGAAAGCTACGGCTATGAGTACCCGACAGAGGAGCTTGCTCTCGCATGGAGAAAGATTCTCACCAACCAGTTCCATGATTCACTTCCCGGAACTCACATCACAGAGGTATTCGGCAAGCTCATGAGCATCTACGATGAGGTTATCGAGACCGGCGAAAGGGTCCGCAACGAAGCCCTTGAGGTTATCGCCGAGCATATCGGCTATGACAAGAACCTCGGCAAGCCGTTCGCACTCTTTAACTCCCTTGCAAATGCTGCTACAACCAAGGTTGAGCTTGATTATCAGGACGTTGATATCTTCGACGAAAACGGCAATAAGGTCGCAACTCAGGCCTACACAAAGCCGAGCGGAGACAAGAAGCTTGTATTTGTTGCCAAGGACATTCCGGCAGTCGGCTACAAGGTTTACTATAAGATGCCTGCCGCAAAGGCTCCCGCATATGACGAGAGCAACGGCAAGGAGATTGAGAACGACAGCTTCAAGCTTGTGCTTGACGACAACGCAACTCTTATTTCAATCTATGACAAGAAGAACCGCCGTGAGGTCATCTCCAAGGGCGGCAAGGGCAACGATTTCAGACTCTTTGAGGATATGCCCGGCGGTTATGACGCATGGGATATCGTTGCAACATATGTTGACCGTGAATTCGAACTCAAGGACGGTATTGTTAAGGATATCGTTAAGGGCGACGTTTACACAATGATCTCCATTGAGAAGGACGTTCTCAAATCAAAGATTGAGCAGAATATCATCATCTATAATGATCTTGACAGAATCGACTTTGATACACACATCAGCTGGCACGAGGATCAGAAGCTTCTCAAGGTATTCTTTGACGTTGATCTTCAGACGAAGAACTACACAAGAGATATTGCCTACGCCACAATGGAGTGCTGCTCATACAGATACAATCCGTATGACAAGGCAAAGTTTGAGGTCAATGCTCATAACTGGATCGACATGTCCGACGAGGATTACGGCGTATCGCTTCTCAACGACTGCAAGTACGGTCATGAGGTCAATGAGCACAAGATGATTCTTACTCTTCTTAAAGCTCCTATCAAGCCCGACCCGAAGTCAGACAGAGGCGATCACTACTTCACATATTCGCTCTATCCCCATGCCGAGACATGGAAGAAAGCAAAGACCCTTGAAAGAGGACTTGAAATCAATCATCCGCTTGTTCCCGTTGACATCAAGTCGGAGGGCGAACTGGGTGCAGACAACTCTTTCATCACTCTCACAAGCGACAGCATGACTCTTGAGGCTGTTAAGAAGTGCGAGGATGAGGACGCATACATCATCCGTATGGTTGAGAAGAAGGGCAGAAGCGTTGACGCAAGCGTTAAGTTCTTCGCTCCCCTCACCTATGCCGCCGAATGCGACCTCATTGAGAGAAACGATGTTCCCGTTGACTTTGACGGCGACACAATCAACTTCCACGCAACCCCGTTTGAGATCAAGAACTACAAGGTAAAGATCAAATAAAACGATTTTAAAGGGCTGTTGCGAAAATGCAGCAGCCCTGTTTTTTTATTATGAGTTTTAAAAAAGATTTAGCAAAACAAATTGAGGGATATATTCTTTTTCCCGAAAATATAATTGACGAGGTAATCAAAGAAAAATGCAAAAGCGTTGAGCTGCTCGATGAAAAGCAGATGGCGGACATCTGTGCTATCAGGCGCAATGCCTGCACCTCGGCAAGCAAGTTCATGTATTCGCTTGATGAACTCGATTTGATAATTAAAACCGTCGACAGCGACCCGATCTCGTCCTTTGCTCGGCTCAGAGATGCAATAAGACAGATTGAGTTTATCCTCGACGAAAAATAAAACGGAGGAAAAAATGGAAGAGAAAAAAAGACTGATTTATCCCGATATTCTGAGAATTGTTTCGATTTTCGGCGTTATTGTGCTTCACTGCGTCGGTGAGCTTTGGGATCAGATTCCGATAAAAAGCAAAGGCTGGGTTACACTTGTGGCAATAGACAGCCTGTTCCGCTTTGCTGTTCCTGTTTTCGTTATGGTCTCGGGAATGTTCATGCTCTCCCCCTCAAAAAATCGTGGAATAAAAAAGCTATATTCAAAAAATATTTTAAGAATTGCCACTTCCTTTGCTTTCTGGTCGATAGTCTATCTTCTTTATCATCAGGCCTCTGACTTCATCTTCAACAGGGATTCATTTAAACCGGATTTTCAGTCGATTCTCAACAGCTTCTTTGCCGGAGAATATCATCTTTGGTTCATGTATATGATTGCCGGCCTTTATATTGTTACACCGATATTGTGCAGGCTCGTTGAGAAAAAATCAACTATGCAATATTTCCTGATGATCTGGTTCATCTTCTGCATGGCTCAGAATTTTATATATCTTGTTCCCGGCATCGGTAAATATGCCTTCGGCTTCATGAATCTGTTTAAGATTTCGATTGCCGTTGAATACAGCGGATATTATGTTCTCGGCTATTATTTGCACAACTATGAGATTGAAAAGCCGCTGAAGGTTTCTGTAAATATTTTGGCATGTCTCAGCACTTTCGGCATCGTCGCAGTGACTATATTCACATCCTTCCGATCGAACGAATTGGTCATAAAATATCTCGAATATCTGTTACCCATGACAGCGTTACAGTCGGTTGCGGTATTCCTGTGTGTCAAAAATAAATTTCAGGGCTTTAATCCATCAAAAAAAGCACAAAAAGCAATATATACTCTTTCAAAAATCTCTTTCGGAGTATATCTTTCCCATCTTCTTGTGATAAAAATTGCAAAGAGAATGTGCCTTTCTTTTTTCTTGTTTCCGACATACATCACTTTTGGAATTATGTTGATTGCGGCACTTATCTTAAGCCCTCTGATTTCCTATATTCTTAATAAGATACCGATTTTAAACAAATATATTGTGTAACGGAGAGGAGATAAAATGAAAGTAAAAAACAGGTCCTTTTATACGGACATTTTAGGAATAATATCCGTCTTCGGCATCGTCGGAATAAGCGTCATATCGACAAAATGGTCAGCCGCATCAGTCGGCTCATACTCATGGATTTTTATGACGGTGGCACAAAGCACCTTGAAATTTGCTTTTCCCGCTGTAATCATGATTTCCGGAATAAAATACCTTTCTCCGACCGAAGCACCGACGTTAAAAAGACTGTATTCATATGACATCCTTCGGTTGGCCGTTATACTTGTTTTTTGGTCAGGCTTATATATTTTTATTGAAAAGTTGCTCATAAAAGATAAATACAGCTTCGGCATAAAACAATACCTTGCAGATTTGACCACAGGTCAGAATCACCTTTGGCTTATCTACGGACTGATAGGATTGCTAATCGTTTCCCCGTTACTGAAAAAAATTGTTTCGGACAAGAAAATTCTTGAGTATTTTCTGATTATATGGATAGTTTTTACAGTTATCGGAAATATAATTGTTTCTATCCCCGACCCGTATATTAATCTTGAAAAAAGGATTAAAACATTTGAAATGTCGGCGGCAATACATTTCAGCGGATATTTTTGCCTGGGATATTATCTTGATAAACACGAAATCAAAAAGCCCTTACGAATTCTGACATATTTTTTGAGTGCATTAAGCATTGTCGCCTTTGCCGCAGTGACATATCATTTTTCGGTCAAGGACGGCAAACTTGTCGGCATATTTCTGCAAAATACGCTGCCGATGACCGTACTTATCCCATCTGCATTTTTCCTCTTTGCAAAAAATGTGTTCAAGAAGCAAACATCACCGAGATCTATTGCTTTCATTGCCAAGGCCTCGTTCGGAGCCTATCTATGCCACGCTGTCGTGCTTAAAGCAATAGAACGAGCGTCATTGCTTCCGAATGATATTCACATGATTTATCAGATAATTATAACGACGGTTGTAACATATTTAATCAGCCTAATTGTCTCGGCAATATTGAATTGTATTCCATTTGTAAAAAAGTATATAGTATAAAATTATCGGCTCACTGCATTTTCGCACCGAGCCGATTTTTATTATTCTTTGTAGATTTTATTTTCCGGAGAAAACCGGGAAGTAGGTGTACTCGCCGCAGTCTTTTATCTTTTCAAAATGCTTGAGTGTTTCCATATCTTCGTCTGAGATTGTAAAACCAATATCGGCATTGGACTTCATGTGCCCAATCCGAGCTTCGGAATTTCAACTCCGTTTGAAAGCGTATATTTTTCGTTCAAAATCATTTTAATTACCTCCTGATTGACATATTATTGTGCGAATGATATAATCATTTCACAGCTTTGACTATATATTACTACCTAAAGTTAACTTTATGTCAAGAGGTAATTTGTAAAAAATTGTGAACAATATAATGAGGTGTAAAAAATGGAATACACGGTTGATTTTTTTCAAAAAAGCGCCGACTATGTTAGATCGATAATCAAGGACGAGCCTGAAATTGCGATTATTCTCGGCTCGGGACTTGGCGACTTTGCGGCAAAAATCGAAAATCCGATTGAAGTAAAATACAGCGACATTCCGAATTTTCTTGTTTCCACCGTCGCTTCCCACGCAGGCAAGCTGATTTACGGCAGGGTCGGCGGCAAAAAGGTACTTTGCATGGCAGGCCGTTTTCATTCCTATGAGGGCTACGATTTTGAACAGCTCGTTATCCCGATTCGCCTTTTCAAGCTGCTCGGCGTCAAGGCGACCATACTCACCAATGCCGCAGGTGCAGTCAACAAGAGCTACAATGTCGGCGATATTATGATAGTCAGCGACCACATAAAGCTCAACGGAGCAAGTCCGCTCAGAGGAAAAAATCTTGACTTCTTCGGCCCGAGATTCTTTGACGTAACGGATATGTACACAAAGAAACTTCGTGAAATTGCACTGAAATGTGCCGACGGAAGCGAGCTGAACTTTCATGAGGGCGTTTACATGTTCTTCCCGGGTCCGCAGTTTGAAACGCCGGCGGAGATTCGTGCCGCAAGGCTTCTGGGTGCGGATGCAGTCGGAATGTCAACTGTTACCGAGGCTTTGACGGCGGCACACTGCTCAATGCCCCTGCTCGCCTTCTCCGTGATGACAAATATGGCGGCCGGTGTGCTTGACTGCAAGCTTTCCGACGAGGAGGTCGGCATTGCTGCGGCAAAGATAGCCGACAGATTCGGAGCGTACATTGAAAGAGTTATCGCTTCAATCGACATAAACAATATATAATAATCAAAACCGCCGGTTCAACCGG
>ERZ779941.122-NODE-122-length-43620-cov-4.969838_pt1 | contig 43620 bp, 47 predicted proteins | sample MGYA00511952_ERZ779941 | MGnify/ENA primary metagenome ERZ779941 (study PRJEB29588, sample SAMEA2142846) | human gut metagenome | biome: human gut; feature: human-associated habitat; material: faeces | place: Denmark | collected 2008/2010 ...
CGAGCCTGTGATCCGGGCGGCCAAGACCGACATTCCCATCTCCGTCACCGGCAAGACCTATGACCGGGGCGATATCAACGGCGACGGCGCGGTGGATGTGTACGACCTGCAATACCTGTATGAGTACTGCTGCGACAACAGCACCATCACCGACAGGGCCACCCTCGCCCGGCTGGACGTCAACGGCGACGGCTGGTACGATGCAACGGATGCGACACTCGTCAACTGCATCATCGGCGGTATGTTCACAAAGGAACAGCTCGGTGAAGCTGCATGGCTTGCGGCTGACTGCAACCATGACGGTGCGATTGACGAAACAGACGCAGACCTCCTCCAGCAGGCAGGTGTCCTGCTTCAGAGTATCGACCAAAATGCTCAGCAGTCTGAGCTTGAAACAAACTCGGCTTATGCGAAATACATCGGTATCATCGAGCAGGCAGTCGAGACGGAAAAGCCCGACGAAAAGCCCGACGAAAAGCCCGACGAAAAACCGACGGAAGACCCCACGGAGCAGAATTGGATAGTCGTATTCTTTGAACAGCTTATCAATCTTATCAAACTGCTTCTTGCAATTCTGAAATAACAGCAAATAACTAAACAGGCGGTGCCGAGAAATCGACACCGCCGTTTTTGTTATTATTCAGTCTTTTGAAACGGAATATTTAATTGTTCTGCCATTGTGTGCAAGAATTTTCGCTTCTTTTGAATTCTTTATATTCTTGTGAAAATTTTTCTTGAAGTTTATAAATCTATTTATTGCTTTTATCATTGCTGCCGTAATGATTGCCGGAACTGCGCAAAGCAACAGAATCATGAATGATTCAAACGAAAACTCGGTTATCAGTCCGTAAATGCAGACAAACAACAGCATTATAGATATAATTGCAAGAGGTAATAAACATAAGCTTGACAGCATTTTCATTCTTTTCCTGTCGGCTGTCCCATGATAATCATAATACTCGGCAGGCTTCCCATTAAAATACAACAGCCTAAACAGGATAAACAATGAGCTTTGCGTTTTCTCCGTTATTTCAACATGTTCGTTTCCGCCCGTGGCTTTATAGAAAGAATCAAAATTAATTAAAGCCACCGGCCCGAAACGCCAAACATCTTTTACAGATTCCCTTGACAAACAGCGTCCGAAGCAAAGCTTTGACGGCGTTTCATCATTATATATACGAATCGGCGAATCTTTTTCGGCTTCAATCGTCTGCTTACACCTTGGCTCGACCCTGGCTTGCCCATTCCGCCATTCAATCGCAACGGCACTGTCGGTCTTGTTCGTAACTGTAATTTTACCCATTCTTGTTTCCTTTGTTTAAAAATAAGCCTGTCGGCAATATCCGGCAGGCTCGCTTTGTTTTCCTATGCTTATGCGTTCTCCTCGAGATAATAAACAACGTCCTTAACGGTTACAAGAGTCGGAAGAACTCTGTCGGGGATCGTTATTTCGTACTTCTCCTCGATCATGCAGATGAGGTCGAAAAGCTCGAAAGAATTAAGGCCGAGATCCGATGTAAGAACGTCGTCCGGCTCAACGGATGTGATTCTGCCGTCGGTGTACTCGTTAAGCATTTCCAAAAGATCGTTTCTGATATCCATAGTTTTTTACTCCTCAGCTTTAGCGGCTTTGCGCTTCTCGTTGCGCTGACGCCATATTTCGTTAAATATTTCCTCGGTCGCAAGCGAAACCTTGGTGACCGAAAAATCACAATGCTCGGGGAAGACATACCATGTGTCCTCCAATGTGTTAAGGTCGATGCAGTCACGGTGATTGCCGAATCTGTAGTTATACTCAACATGAACGGCATACTGACCCGCTGCATCAATGTTCATCTCGAACGGCTGACCGTCATAATCCCTGACGCCTTTAAGATGGAATCCCGTCATGTCATGAACAAGCGTACCCCTGCCCATATGGACAAAGCCCTTTGAATTCGGCAGATCGTTTACATCAACCTGACTTTCAAAGTGATATGTTCCGTCAAGAACCTCTTTCTTAACCTGCTCACGCTCCCACTTGTACCAGTCGGTAGCGAATTTAAACTCCGTATTACCGTCGTCGGCTTCAAGCTCGCCGTAGTAATTGAGCGTCCATGACTTTCCGCAATGCTCGCAGAAAACCTTGTCGTTCTTCGAGTTCATCTTGTATTCGGTCATGCAGTGCGGGCACTGATAAAGAACCTTATGCAGTCCCTCGGCACGCTTCTTGTAGCTGACCTTGACATGATTTTCGCTCTGCCATCTGAAATCGTCGTTATAAAGAAGATTTTTAATCTTCTCACCGATCTCCTCGGCACTCGCTTTTTTAAGCTCCTCCGGCGTGTAGGCAAGAACCATATCCGCCTGAATCGGATGCACCCAGCGCTTTCTGTGATTGCCCCAGAACGGATCATAGATGTGGTGTCCTCGGCATGTGAGCGTTACAACGGGCACGCCCTGGTGCTTAACAAGCTGTCCGACCGCATCGGGAATAACCTCGGTAACGCCACAAAGGGAATACCTCGCCTCGGCATAAATTCCGAAAATCTGGCCTTCCTTTATTGCCTTACGGCACTGACGAAGAAGCGAAATATCCGCCGTGTATTTTCTTTTCGGGATTGCACCGAGTCTTCTCAAGCCCCATTCTCTGCCGATATAGTCGTCAACGGCAGCCGGGAAAATTCCCCTGTTCGGGCTGATTGCGGCACTCATGATATAGAAGTCAAAGAAAGCATTATGGTTGCACAAAAGAATGTACGGCGGCTTAACACCCTTCATTCTCACTTTATTAAGCTTCCCGAAATGAAGAAACTTTCTTATATATGAAAAGCCCCAAACGATCGGCATAACATACGGTCTCTGCTTAATCGCAGGTGCATTCATATCAAATTTTTCGGTTTCAGGTGCGCCCCCTCGGACGTACTTTCCGAATTCCTTGCTCAAAACGTCACTTCCCTTTCGCTTTAATTTTCTGTGTTTTAAACACATTAACGATTATAACACGCTTAAATGATTTATGCAATATTAAAAATTACCATTTAAAAGGTATATTTCTGTCACATTTTAAACAAATTCCACGGATATTTGCCAAAATCGGGAAAGCTTTTAATCAAGAGCTCACGGCCGTCATATTGAAACTCGATCGTATGCGACCAAAGTGCAATATCACATCCGTTATCACGGCTACCGTACTTTCCGTCACCTGCCAGCGGCATTTTTCTTGAAGCGAACTGAACTCTTATCTGATGGCTTCTGCCCGTGTTCAGCCTGACGCTGACAAGTGTTTTGCCGTCCGATTCGCCGATAGCCCTGTAGTCAAGGCTCGCCCTGCGCACACCCTTGCGCTCGCGCTTGACGACATAGCTTTTGTTCTTGCTCTTATCCTTGAAAAGCAGATCCTCAAAATGACCGTCCTTCTCCTCCGGAGTGCCTTCTATTACGGCAAGATAGGTCTTAACAAATCTTTTTTCGGCAATCTCCCTTGAAAGATAGGCCGCCGTTTTTTTGTTCTTGGCAAAAATCATAGTTCCGCCGACCGCCGTATCAAGCCTGTGAACGGGATAAATTTCTCCGCCGGTCTGTTCCTTCAAGAACTTGACCAAGTCCTCTGCTCCGTCGCATTGTGAAGGTACGCCAACAGGTTTAATGCAGACTAATAAATCCGTGTTTTCAAATAAAATTTCAATCATCAATATTTTTTTCCTTAAATTTCTCGGCCGCAGTCTTTATTTTAAGCACCTGCTTCATAAATCCCATCAGCTCAATCGGGTTCGACGCTTTTTGCAGCTCCGGCGTAACGAGTGCAAAAATGTTCTTCAGCTCGGAAAGCTCACTGAGAAGCTCCTTTTTTTCCTCATCGCTCATGGCCGTAACATCCGACCTGAGCTTCTTTTCGACCTTTGCAAGCTCGTCGGAAACATCGCTGACTTTTTCGGCAGAAATCGGTCTGCCCTCTTCATCTCGAATAATCATGTTTTTCTCCTATCAAAACAAATAGGGATTGTCGCATAATTTTGTCTGCGGCATCCCTATTATTTCTTTAAATATTTCGGCATGATGTTGCTGTAAAATTTGTAACCGTTCCGGCAGCTCTCCTTGATTAGCAAGAAAATCACATGACAGAGCCGCAATAATTTTAACACAAAATGCAACTCGTACCGTTATAATCGGATATCAGCTTATTTTTCTTCGCTTGTTACTTTCTGAATATACTTAAAGTTGAGAGCACCCTGATCCTTCATGATTTTCTCAACAGCCTTGTCCAGAGCGGCCTTGTTGTAAACAATATCGTTAACTTCCTTGCCCTCGGCGTCGGTGTAATAATATGAAATATATGCACCCTCAAAGCTCTTGAGGTTCTCACGCATCATCTTCATAACCTCGTCCGTAACACCGATATAATCGGCTGCCTCGGCCTCGGACATATAAGTTGTGTCAGCGGCAACGGCAGAAGTCTCCTTCTTGTTAACCGGTGATTTAACAGCGTATGTAACGCAGATTGCTGCTGTGCAAAGTACAGCTACTATTGAAGCAATGACAGTATTTTTCATTGAAAAAACTCCTTCTTTTAATTTCTCTATGTATAATAACACATTAAACGAATTATTGCAAGGTTTTATTCCCATTCTTTCCATATTTCCGGCTTATAGCCGACAGTCGCCTTTTTGCCGTTCCTGACAATCGGCGTTTTGAAGAGGGACTGGTTTTCCAAAAGCTTCTCTTCAACAGCTTCCTTTGACGCAAGATACTTTATGAAGCACTTCTCATATGCCTTTGACTTTTCATCTATCAAATCATCAATCGAGCCGACGGCTGCCTTGATGTTTCTGTACTCCCCTGCGCTCATGCCGTATTTTTCGAGGTCAATGTACTGATACTTGATTCTGCGCTCCTTAAAGTAACGCTCCGCCTTTTTGGTATCAAAGCACTTTGACTTGCCGTAAATCTGAATATTCATCATATCACCTCGGTTTTGATATTGAAAATTATATCGTAAAATGGTAGAATTGTAAAGAGGTGAAAATGATGCGTATAAATTGTCCCGAAAAAATTCTGAAAGCCATTGCCCTGCTTGAGAGTAACGGCTATTCGGCCTATGCCGTCGGCGGCTGTGTCCGTGATTCAATTATGGGCAGAACTCCGAACGACTGGGACATGACGACCTCGGCCACCCCTGCCGAAACAAGAACCGTTTTCAAGAGTTTTCGAACTATTGCAACAGGAATAAAGCACGGCACGATAACGGTCATAATCGGCTCCGAGCCTGTCGAAATAACAACAATGAGAGTTGACGGAAAATATTCGGACAACCGCCACCCCGAAAACGTATCTTTTACAAAAAGAATCGAGGACGATCTTTCACGCCGTGATTTCACCGTGAATGCAATGGCATATAACCCCAAAACAGGCATTATCGACCCGTTTGGCGGTCAGAATGACATAAAAAGCAAAACGATTCGCTGCGTCGGCAATCCCGATAAACGCTTCAACGAGGATGCTCTGAGGATTCTTCGTGCAATCAGGTTTTCTTCCGTGCTCGGATTTGATATTGACAAAAAAACCTCGCAAAGCATAATTAATAACCGTTCTCTGCTTCAAAATATTTCAAAGGAACGAATCAGAGTTGAGCTTATAAAAATGCTCTGCGGTCAAAATATTGAAAGGATACTTACGGATTATAAAAGCGTGCTCTTTGATATTATCCCCGAGCTTGCCGCCGAGGATGGATTTTTGCAGCACACGCCGTATCATATTTATGACGTTTGGACGCACACAACCAAGGTTGTGTCAAGCATTGAACCTCAATCCGATCTGAGAGTTGCCGCCTTGCTGCACGATATAGAAAAGCCGTCAATGTTCCGGCTTGATTCGCAGGGAATCGGCCATTTCAAGGGTCACCCTCAAAAAGGTGCGGAAACGGCAGATAGAATTCTGCGCAGACTTCGGTTTTCAAATGCAGAAATACATCATATAACGACGATTATCCGTCTGCATGACGAACGTCCCGACGGCAACCGCTTTCATTTGGCTAAACTTTGCTCTCAATACGGCATTGACAATGTTGAAGATACATTGAAGCTGATACTCGCCGACGCTCACGGAAAAAATCCCGAATTTTTCGACCAAGAGACTGATGCCGTTCATGTCGCACAGGAGCAGATTGGCCTCATAAGAGAAAATCATATTTGTCTCAAAACCTCGGAGCTGGATATAAACGGCAACGACATTATGGCACTCGGAATCGACAGAACAAAGATAAGAGAAACTCTTGAATTTCTGCTTGACGAGGTTATTGACGAACGTATCGAAAACAGTAAATCCGCCCTTTCACAGGCAGCAAAGAAATATAATAAATTAAAATAATCTAAGAAAATAACTGCCGCAACATTTTTGTTACGGCAGCTTTTTAAGATTATTCACTGTAAAGCGGGAACTTTTCGCAAAGCGACTGAACCTCGGAGAGAACCCTGTCCTTATTTTCATCAAAATCATTTATAATATCGCTTATCCAGCCTGCGATAAGCTCCATTTCAGGCTCTTTAAAGCCCCTCGTTGTAACGGCAGGCGTTCCGATTCTCAGGCCGCTTGTAACAAACGGACTTTGCGGATCGTTCGGAATCGTGTTTTTGTTCGCCGTAATGCGAACCTCGTCGAGCCTGTGCTCGAGCTCCTTGCCCGTGATGCCCTTGTTGCGAAGGTCAAGCAGCATGAGATGATTGTCCGTTCCGCCGGAAACAATGTCAATTCCGTTTTTCATAAGCGCATCGGCAAGCGTTGAGGCATTTTTCACAACCTGCTTTTGATAAGTCTTGAATTCGTCTGTCAAGGCTTCGCCGAGTGCAACAGCCTTTGCGGCTATGATGTGCATGAGCGGTCCTCCCTGTGTTCCGGGGAAAACGGCCTTGTCGATCTGCTTTGCAAACTGCTCCTTGCAAAGGATCATACCGCCTCTCGGTCCTCTGAGGGTCTTATGGGTGGTGGTCGTTACGATATCGGCATACGGCACGGGTGACGGATGAACTCCTGCGGCAACCAGTCCCGCAATGTGAGCCATATCAACCATGAGATATGCGCCGACCTTATCGGCAATTTCACGGCAGCGCGGGAAGTCGATTACCCTTGAATATGCACTTGCACCGGCAACAATAAGCTTCGGCTTGCATTCAAGAGCGATTCGCTCCATCTCGTCATAGTCGATTTTTGCCGTTACTTCATCGACGCCATATGGGACGACATTGAAATATTTACCCGAAATGTTTACCGGTGAACCGTGCGAAAGGTGTCCGCCCTGCTGAAGATTCATTCCCATAACGGTATCGCCCGGATTAAGCAGTGCAAAAAACACGGCAAGGTTTGCATTCGCTCCGCTGTGCGGCTGAACGTTGACATGCTCCGCTCCGAAAAGCTCCTTTGCTCTGTTTCGTGCGATTTCTTCGACAACGTCAACACACTGACAGCCTCCGTAATACCTCTTCGACGGATATCCCTCGGCATACTTGTTCGTCAGAACACTTCCTGCTGCAAGCAAAACGGCCTTTGATACAATGTTTTCGGATGCGATAAGCTCAATATTGTGCTGCTGGCGTTCAAGCTCGCTTTCACATGCCGAATAAACCTCATTATCATAAGCAGAAAGTTCATCAAAAAATTTCATATGTCATCCTCCGTTTTTCAGTCTGTATATGTAATTACCGAAAAATCGGCAATTATTTCTCAGAAGTTTTCTCAACCTGCGTCATCACATTCCTCAGCCGGAGTCTGCGGCGTTGCGCTGAAATACTTTTCGCCCGGCTCAACGTCCACTCCCCTGATCTTCATAAGCTCTGAAAACGTAACGAATTTATATCCCTGCTTTGCAAGCTCCGGAATAATCCTTGCAACAGCGTCCGCAGTCGCAGGATAAAGGTCATGCATAAGAACAATACTGCCGTCAAAAACATTATCCATAACGGTCTGATAATCCCTGTCGGCATTTCTGTAATCCCAGTCACGAGAATCGACGCTCCAAAGCACCATAGGCATGTTTACATTTGCCTTAACCGTCTCGTTAGCCGCTCCCTCGGGAGGTCTGAGAACCTTAACCTTTTTGCCGGAATACTTTGAAATAGCATCACAGGACTTTCTTATTTCTTCTTGCATCTCCGGAACGGAAAGCGTATTGAGATTAACGTGCGAATAGGTGTGAGTCCCTATTTCACAGCCCATTTTTGACGCTCTTTCTATCTCGTCGGAATATGTTGCCGCCCTGTCTCCGACCACAAAGAACGTTGCCCTGCCGTTATATTTTTCCAGGACATCGAGAATTTTATTCGTAACCGGAGCATATGGTCCGTCGTCAAAGGTAAAGCATACAAGCTTGTCGGTCGACTTCGGCAGCTCCCTATTCTCCTTTTCTTCTTCGGTCGTTGTCTGAGCAGTTGTCTCAGCCTTTTTCTCTTCGGTTTTATTTTCCGTTGTCGTTTCACTTGTTTTGTTCTGTGCATCATGCCGTTCTTCTGTCATTTTTCCGCTGAAGCCGTAAACGGAAATAACCAGAATAGCAACAAATGCAACCAAAAAGATAGTTTTCCCTATAAAATCCCTTTTCATTACTAAAAATACATCTCCATGACTTATTTCGGCAAAATTATACCGTCTCAAATTATATCATTATTTGTGTTTATAATCAATCCTCTTTTATAAAATTGACACAAATATTACAATTTCAATCCGTCTGAATTAATTTTTATTTTAAAGTTGATTTATTATAAAATATCTTGAAAAAAATCAAAAAAACACTTGACATTTTCCAATCTATGCTATATAATTAGCAAGTCGCTTGGAAATAATAAGAGCGATAAACATATGGCGGCATAGCTCAGCTGGCTAGAGTACTCGGTTCATACCCGATTGGTCGTAGGTTCGAATCCCACTGCCGCTACCATATGGCCCGGTGGTCAAGCGGCTAAGACACCGCCCTTTCACGGCGGTAACACGAGTTCGATTCTCGTCCGGGTCACCAAGTCGAGATTTTGTCTCGACTTTATTTTTTTATAAAATCAGTCAACAATAACTAAGGCTACGGAAAGAGTTTTCCGTGGCCTTATATTTTATGTTAAAAACATTTCCGATATGTTGTAAAACGGCCTTATTAAACCAAATCAGGTGAAAAAGTCAACAGGCCTTTCTCGTTTTTTATTTGCTTTTTCTTTTTGAAAGTAACGTTTTAAGAACCTTTGTTATTACCGAATAGAACGTCTTGAAATAAATTACAACCGTTGCTATAACCGCTGCAACATTGATCACAACAAGATACTTCGGCTCAAAATATGTGCATACGGTCTGGAGCACAATTATCGCTGTTCCGACAAGAGTACGAACTGTATACATATTAAAATCGACAAGCCTCTTCGACATGAATGCTCTTATCACAAAGACGATGAAATAGCTTGCGAAGGTTGCAACCGCCGCACCGTAAATCTCATACTTCGGAATGAGTATGAAATTCAAAATAATATTTGTGATTGCGCCGATCATTGACGTTACAAAGGAAAGCCTGCTCTTTTTGAATACAAGGAACGAGCTGCCCATGAACGTTGAGAACGACGAGAAAACCATTGCGCAGCACAAAAGCGGAACATAGGCATAAGCCGAAAAATATTCTTCCGTCGCAACAAGCAATCTGACTCCCGGCTTTGCAATAGCTATAACGAAACTGCATCCGAAGAACAAAATGCCTTGGAACGAAAGCCAGCTGTCGGAGAAGAATGTTTTGTACTCGTCCGCCTCCCCTTCCTTTCTCTCGCTGACGGCCGAATACTGCCATGCGTCGCTGAATGCACCGGAGAGAAGAACAATAGCCGTCGGGAGCTTACCTGCCATAGTGTAAATACCGTTGGCGGTGCTGTCGACCATCCAGTTTATCATGTATCTGTCGGAAACGGAAGTAATCCACCAGAAAATAGCCGTTGGAATAAGCGGAACGCTGTATCTGAGCATTCTTTTAATAAGGCTCTTATCAACTCTGAATGTGAGATATCGCCACAGCTTTTCTCTGAGGGTAATATAAATTGCACAAATCATGTCCGAAATAACGATTGAATAAACATAACCGTCAATTCCGAGTCCGAGAACCGCAAGGAAAACGATATTCAGCACAACGACCGAGAAGGTGTTCACTATGCCCTGAACTGCGAAAAGCCTCGTGTTGCCCAATCCACGAGCGAACTGACTGCATATCGAGTGAATACACGACGAAATGGTATACAAAACAACCGCCGTAACATCAATCTTGTCACCGATAAGCATATTCAAAAGCGGTGAGCAAAGAATCAAAACTATCGAGCCGAGTAGAATAACCAATGCACCCGAGGAAAAAACCCTGTTTCTGTCCGTCGAGGAGTTTATCGCATATCGAAAAACTCCGTCCGTTATTCCCAACGAAACAACGGGAAAAAGCAGGTTAGCCGTCTGGCTGATCAAATCGGCGTCGCCGTATTCCGCAGGAGTAAGATATCCTGTGTAAAATCTGACCATCAGGAAAACGATGAGCTTTGAGGTCAGCACACCGATACTGATGAGCATTGTATTTTTAGCAAGTTTACCGTATTTATCCATTAATTACGTTCCTTTGAAATAATTTCAATTAATGATATCGTTCTTTTCGTTTTTTGTCAATAGTACAAAGTAAAACTGTCTTTAAACCATACGGTTATTTCATCAAATAGATTGATTTAATATCGTCAACCTTACATTTAACCATATTCGTATCGGCATAAACCGTTCTGTCAAGCTCGGCCGAAGATCCGGACATGGTTATTGTCACATCATCTCCGACTATATCGACCGTGATTATAATGCTGTTTTTGTACCAATTATTTGTATTCACAAATTCAAAGGGAACAACTATGGTTCTGTTATTATTCTTAAAAGAAAGTGTTCCGGAATATCCTCCGTATTTTGTCCAGATAAAGATGCCGTCTCCTTTTTGAGACACCGTCGTCTTGCTTCCACTTTCGTTAGAAACCTCAAATTTTAAATCGTAAAATTCAATCGTATTGGAAACGGCCGAAATCGTCGTATAGCCGTAAGGGAAAGAGCCGAACGTTTTAAGCTCGCCGTATCTGTACATATAAAGAATGTTGATTAAAACAACATAAACAAGAATTACTGCGGCAATGCATTTAAGAACTTTGGAGGGTTTAATCTTTTTTCTCGGAACTTCAACGTAGACAATTTCCTTTTCGCCCCTGTTTGATTCATCATTTTTCGCCCTCTTTCCGCTCAAAAGCTCGTCAACGGTCAGCGAAAAAATACTTCCGAGAGCCATCAGTGAAGTCAAATCGGGAAGACCTTTTCCCGTTTCCCAGCGTGAAACAGCCTTGTCGGAAACGGAAAGCTGCTTTGCCAATTCCGACTGTGTCATTCCCTTTTCTTTTCTGAGTTCGGCTATGAAATTTCCTGTTGCATTTTTATCCATTGAAAAATTCTCCCTTTTTAAAATTCATGTAAATTATAGCATGAAATCGCTCAAAATCAACTCTATGAGCCGTAGAAAATGCTCTATTTTTCGTTTATATAACAAAATTTATTGCAAAAGAGAAGCAAAAGAAAATACAGGTAAAAATTTTAGAAAAAGCTCTTGACATTTTGCCCGTGTTCGGCTATAATAGCATACGTTCCTTGAGGGAACGACAATTGAATGCGAGAGTGGCGGAATCGGCAGACGCGCACGTTTGAGGGGCGTGTGGTAATCCCGTACGGGTTCAAGTCCCGTCTCTCGCACCAAATAAGAACGGTTATTAGGATACGATGACCGTTCTTATTCTTTTTTAACTCGATGCACCCCATTTTCAAGGTGGGGTGCATTTTAGCGTTGTGGAGTGCATTGCACACGATTACAATGTAAAATTAAAACGGCAGGAAATCGGATAACCCGAAATACTGCCGTTTTGCTGTGTTCTTCATCCGTATATTTCCGTCCCATCAAAGAAATGAAACAGCATTTTCCCGTCAGATGTGATCGTCACCTTTTCTACGGTCGTCAGCCATAAATGCGGATCGAACTCCGTAAGCAGACCGTCTCTTGACTCGACGGTGTGAATGAATCTGTCGATGGCTTTTGCCTTTTCGGTTTTTCTTTCACGTTCGACTGCGAGGCTGTCATACCGTTTTTTCACCGTTTCATATTTTTCAACATAGCCATTGTACCGTGAATTGAATTCTTTCTGGTCTTGAGCAACGGCTGAGTTCTTTTCGATGCATTTTCTCGTAAGCTCCGAAACAACTTCTATTGGAGCAAGTCCGCCATCTCGGCGTCAATGGCGGTCGTATCCGTAAGCGCTTGTTTTGCCGTTTTGCAGGCTTTGATGTAGGGCTTTTTGGAAGAAATGATGCGGTTGAATGCAGAAATGAATCTGTCTTTAATCTCTTCTTCGGTAACGACCGGAGTACCGCATCTGCACTTCCCGTCAGAGTACTTTTGATTGCAGCGCCAGATTGCGGAGCGGTATTTATCGGTCGAGTGCAAGGTCTTACGCCCGTACCGACCGTCGCAATCTCCGCAGACCAGCTTTGCGCTGAATACACTTGTGCCGCTGTAGGCTCTGCCGATTTCTTTTCTTCGCCTGATTTCTTCCTGCACGGCATCCCCCATTCAAGCGGATCGATAATGGCTTCGTGGCTGTGTTCGATATATTACTGAGGAACCTCGCCATCGTTGACCTTTTGCTTTTTGGTCAGAGAATCCGTGGTATAGCACTTTTGAAGAAGCACCAAGCCTCGGTATTTTTCATTTTGTAGGATGCTGTTTATCGTGGACGCCCACCACTTGTTCTTTCCGGCAGGTGTGGGTACGCCTTCCACCGTTATTTCTTTCGCAATGGCTCCGGCTGTTTTTCCCTCCATAAAGGACCTGTAGATCCGTCTGACAATTACAGCCTGTTCGGGATTGACCACGGGCGGATCGTTTTTGTTCTCGCCGCGCTCATAGCCGAGAAACTGTTTGTACGGCAGACTGACTTTTCCGTCCGAAAACCGCTTGCGCTGTCCCCATGTGACGTTTTCCGAAATGCTGCGGCTTTCTTCCTGTGCAAGGCTTGACATAATGGTAAGCAACAGTTCGCCTTTGCCGTCCAGACTGTAGATGTTTTCCTTTTCAAAATAGACCTCGACGCCTTTTTCTTTCAGCTTCCGCATCGTCACCAGGCTGTCGACGGTGTCCCGGGCGAAACGGCTGACCGACTTCGTTATGATAAGGTCGATGGAGCTGGACATGGCGTCATCTATCATTTCGTTGAAGCCGTCACGTTTTCTTGTCCCGAGGCCGCTGATTCCCTCGTCCGTGTAGACCTTGACGAACTCCCACCCGGCATGGCTTTGGATGAACTGCGTGTAATAATCCACCTGCGCCTCGTAAGAAGTGTACTGCTCGTCTTTTTCCGTGGATACCCTTGCATATCCGGCAACCCGGCGTTTTTTTTGCAGACGAACCGGCAATCCTGTGAATCGGTGCTTTCGTTGCCGGTATTAAGGTCACAATCCTTTCCGTCATTTTTTCTGATTCCTCGCTTTTGTCCGGTCTCTCGCTTTCTGCCGCATTTCATCAGTCCACGATTCGGAGCGTGAGTGGTCGTGCCATGTTCTTTCCGTGACGGTTCCGTCGGTAAAATGAAACAGGAGCCGGTTTCCGTCATCCGCTGTGATTCCGGCAATATTTTCCATATCCATATCGGCAGTGATTTCTTCAAGAATTTCTTCGGGAATCTGTTTTGCAGCGCAGGCATCTTTCCCTTCGTTGTTGAATACAGGACAAATCCATATTGGCTTGCCTCTCACGGTTTTTCTCCTAAAATGCTTTCCGCATTTGGCGCAGGTAATCAGCGAAGTGAAGGGATAAACAGCGGGCTTTTCAAGAGATGGCGGCGCATATTTTTCTGCCCGCTGTGTAATCATCTCCTGCACATTTTGGAATATTTCGGACGGTATGATCGCCTCATGCGCTTTCTCCACATAGTACATCGACAGTTCGCCCCTGTTGATTATGGTGCGTTTTGTGATGTGATTGTCTTTGAAGGTTTTCTGAAGCAGCAGATTTCCGGCATACACCTCATTACGAAGCATTTTGGAGATTGCGGACCTCTTGAACTTTGCGCCGAGCCTTGTCGGGATGCCCTCCCGGTTGAGCGTATTGGCAATCGACTGGATGCCCATGCCCGAAAGGTACATATCAAAAATCCGCTTTACGATCTCCGCTTCTTCAGGCACGACCGTGAGCATTTCGTTTACATTCCTGTAGCCGAGCATGGTGCTGTTCCAAGGCTTGCCTTCTTTGAAGTTTTTCTGTATGCGCCACTTCTGGTTTTCGCTGACCGACAGGCTTTCCTCCTGTGCGTAGCTTGCGAGAATCGTCAGCATCAGTTCGCCTTCGTTGCTGAGCGTATGGATGTTCTGCTCTTCAAAATAGACGTCCACGCCGAGGGATTTCAATTCTCTGACTGTTTCAAGCAGCGTCACCGTATTGCGGGCAAGACGGAAAATCGACTTGACGATGTCCATGTCGATGTTACCCGAGCGGCAGTCGGCGAGATGCGATTGGGAACCGCTGCGGTTATCCTTCGTTCCCGTCAGCGCCTCGTCCGAATATACCCCGGCGTAAAGCCAACCGGGATGTCCCTGTATCCTTTCGCTGTAACAGCTGATCTGCGCTGACAGCGAATGCAGCATGGCGTCTTTGCCGGACGAAACACGCACATAGGCAGCTACCCGTTTTGCCTTCGGCTGTACCGGTGCATCAAACCGCACTTTTTCTATGATTCTATCCATAGATAATACCTCCTATCGGTCAGATATTACCGTCAGTTTGGGCGGTTATCAAGTCCATTCCGGCAAATATGCTGCACAAACTTAGGCCGTATTTTTCAGCTAAACTTAAGCAGATTATGCCGAAGTCCTTATCGGTAATAATCCCGGCTGAGCCCATTTCTCTGATGACGGCAAGGACGCTATTGTATTTTTTGATTCTTCCGTAAAGCCCGATGTCCATGTCACACTGCCTTTCGCCTTGCATCGGCGAAACACTCCCGGCAGCAGTAGTCTGCGGTTTTACGGTTGTTTGTAAATTCACATCCGCAGTGGCGGCAGGTGTGCGTATATCCGGTTTAAATTGTTCTTTCCTCCGGATGCGCCGACCACCAGGCGTACCTGCATCCGTCCGAACAGAATTTGCGAACTCTTTTATGCGGCAGAGAGAATATTTCCTTTCCGCACACCGGGCAGTATTCTGCTTTTTCTTCTTCACAGGGATGTCTTCTGCACCAGCTTTTCACCGAATTGACAGGCAGATCCAGTTCCTCTGCGATTTTTCTGTATCCCATTCCGTCTTTCATGAGACGGGAAATCATAATTGTCTGTTCGTTCGTCATATCATATGTCCTCCCGTTTTCCACTGGTCACGGAAAAATGTTTTGAACAAAAAACGGTCAAAAAATATAGACCCGTCAAGGAAGAATCCTCAATGAGCCTCGATACGGGGGTTATTTCATCAGTTCGTTTACTCTTTTCTGCACGGCGTCGTAATCATAACCGGCGGCGGTCAGCTTTTTCTTTCTCGCCGCACCGTTGCCCCACTTGCCGTTGATTACCTCGCGGGCGGCGGTGATGAGTTGGACGGTTTCCTCGATGAATAGGATCAGGGACGTTTTCCATAGATGAAATCTGTAGAATCGACCTAAAGCCATGACTATTTTAAAACCCGGAGGTTTGCCCTACATTTTGGGGCAAATCACTTCCAGCTTTTCTTTGAGCCGTTGAAAAAATCACTTTTGGAAACAAAAAAGGCGGCTTTCCAGAGAAATAATCTCTTTATAGCCTACAAAAATTCTGCGCATACTCCAAATGCAGAATATGCGCAGATGATATTCAAGTGTTAAGTAAGCCTCTTCAGACAGCTAATGAATGTTTTTTATAGGATTAGATATTCTTCAAATATTATCGAGACAACGCCGAGAATACAATCCCAATTATTCTTACGGTGCTTGCAGAACGAACGCACTTTGCTTGCCCATAGCAATGCTTGTTTTAACAATTGGAGTGTTCCCTGAGACACAGAAAGCTGGTCTGACACCGCAGAAATCAAAGGCGTTTGGTGCATCGATTTTTCCATTTGTTGCTACACAATATGGACACGACATATAATATGTATCCGGTGTCCTTAACCACCAACTATGTGTTTGACCGCTTTTTAGCGCTATCCTATTTTCATCTTTTCGGAAGAAATTCAGATGGGCTCCTTCTTTAGCAGCATTGGAATTTTTATCAGAACACACTTCATAATAAGACAGCAAGAATACTTTTCTTTCAATGAAATATGTTTCTTGTCCTGAACAACCGATTGAAGAGTCTTTTGTGACCTCTATAGCCGTTTTTTTAATTATCGCGCTATAATCACCGAGACGGCTTAAAAATTCTCCATTTAAATAATCGTCAATTTCACTACCCTCATATAGAGAACTATAACTGTTAAACCTTTTACTGTTTTCCAATACTTCTTTTCGTAAAAGAAGAGTGTTTCCATTATAATTGTTTGATACAACAATATATGGAGAATACTCATTTTTCTCTAAAATATAAACTGGGTCAAAATTTGACTTATTTGCTTTCAAATCTGAAACAGTCATTTTTCCATTGCTTCTACATGAAGGTAACAATGAGATGACAAATAACAACATTAACGGAAAAAATATTCTTTTCATGTAACCTCCATTTTTTGAGATTGATTATTTGCAAACAGTGGGGCTGTGCAATAAGGCAACAGCCCCACACATTTGTTATGCAAACCAACTGTTTATTGTATTTATAATACGCTGGAAAAACCTCATAAGGCTATATATTATTCTCATAAACAATGATGGGTTTTTCTTGAATACGCCCTTAATTTCAGTATCGGTTTTAACGCACAATCTGTAGCTTGAATCCGTTGAAACACATTCTCCGTCGATATACCAACCTTCGAATTTTGCTCCATCAATAGTACTTGCTTCAACCTGGACATATTCTCCATACTGTTTAATTCCGCTACCATATACAACGCCATATTTTTCATTAGATGAAGTTGCAGTTACCGTGTAATATGAGTTGTTATTTCTCAAGTCCGAATCGCTCTTTATAATTCCATTGTTGGAGTCATAAAGCTTGTAGTTTGATGTCGAGGCATTTCCGCTATTGCTGTTTATCTCATCGGTAGTATACGCTGGGATAATGCCTTTAAGGGTTTTACCCGATTTGAGATCGATGTCAAAATAATTAATGTTTCTAACATAATCACCTGCGGTAGCGTTATATTCACTAATTCCAACATTTACCAAATCGTCGCTTCTTCCTGTTATAGAAATGTTGTACGATTCACCAACGGGGAGAATGACGCATTTCTGCCCATTTTCATCAACACCTGATATGCAACCATGATCAGCGTTTTCTGGTTTATCGTTTATTATTGAAGCAACCAGTTCGTTGTTACCGTTAGTAACGGTAACGTCAACGTCACAATTAATCCTAATAATTCGATAACCACCATTGTTTAATTCTGATTTTGCACCCTCGGTATAGTTCTTATCCATAGATGCGAGCCAGGAATAACAAAGCTCTGGAAAATGCGCAGCCCCCAAACCACTACCATTCATTATCGCAGTTGTTAAATAATTCGGGTGGTTTGATGCAAGAGCTAAAAGAAGATCGCCAAGATCTTTACCCGCCGCATCTATAGTTGCTTTGTTATAATCTTTGATTCCTGCATCTTTTACAGCTTTGAGCAACCAATCTGAAATTGTTTGAAATGCCGCAGCTTCATTGCTTCTTCCAATCAGTCCCTTAATACCCGTGTTGTATATGTATGACCATAATAATGAACCCCATTCATCTTTCGCTTGGGACACAAGAGACTCCATCATAATCTTAGACTGTTCGTCTGTACAACCAAACACAACCGAGCAGATTTCTCTTATTTCGTCTTCATAAAATGCAACATAGTTTTCTCTATTTCCAACAAAGTCCCTGGCAAAATATGTCACATAGTTTGAAAGAAAGACACCTTGATTTTTGCTAAAATAACTATCATTATCATCTTGAACGAACGAGATCTTCTTGCCACCAGGGATCCAGTTTTTCATTTCAAGTTTTTTCATTTGGAAGTTGTCTACAATATAGTCTTCCGTGCTGCCTAAGCTATTATAGATTTTTAGCATTGAGTTCTTTAAAGAGTTATAATTATCACCATTTGCTTGTGCAGAAGGAAGATATTTATCGATACCATACCTGGCAAAACCTAATGCTGCAGGTGCAACATACGGTACGGGATCGCTTTGATTAATGATATTATATATGTTATTATATTTTGCATTACCCTTAACTTGACTTGTCAATGCACCGGCAGGTGTTTCAAACGTGTACGTGTAGACATCACTAAGATCATATGTAATATTGGGACTTATTATCGTTCCGTTATCAATTGCGCCACCGACAAGGTTTGCAGTAGCTGCCGCACGACTGTAACCGGTAATCCATAATTTCACGGCGCCAGATATTTTTTGTGACGAGATGTAATCCTGCAAAAACTCAATAACATTGTTCTTCGCCTCGTTAAATCCTTGATGCAGACCAGAGGTTCCAATTGTGAAATTGCTTGCCCATTCTTGCTCATAACCACCACCACGGACAGCAAGAGCAATTAAGGTGTAGTTCTTCTTGTTAACCGTTATTGGCATATTACCAGCAACAACACCAATTGAATCTGTAGTGGGTTTAACCGTAAACCAATAATTCGTATCAATGTTTTCAGGAGGCATGCCAATTGCTTTTAACAATTCTTTTGCATTTACACTTTTTTGTGTGTATGAACCTTCTCTACCACTGCCGAATGCGGACATTGCAAAACAAATTGACATGGTTGCCAAACTCGGACTATAGTTATACGAGCTTTGCGAAAAGTAGTTGTTTGTATAATAACACTTAGCCGTATAGTCATCGCCAGATTGATATGTAAAATCAATCTCTTTTACAGAATCTGTAATATCACCAGCTATTTCCCCAAATGTGAATATTAATTCATCAGGATCGGTAACTTCATAATATCCAGCATTCTGAATATCATTCATAAATTTTCTGCCAAATTTTAACTGATTACCTGAAAGACTATGGAAGAACCCAAGTGTATATATGCTAAAATTGGGTTTCATGCTTTCGGCAGTATTGTATACAGCATTCGCGTACCTATAGTAACTGTAATCAGACGAAGTGTATGGACCGTCAGACGAAGTACTACCGCTTTCAGGCAGCCCATCGGAACATAACACTATATTTTTAATAGCTCCTTGTTCTGTTATTGCTGATAACTGTGTATCTGCAACTGTTAATGCCTGATTTATATTTGTTCCGCCAGAAGCAGGAATGCGATTAATATATGTTTCTAAATCACTATAATTATCAGTAAAGGATAGTCCCAATGACGATGATGTGTTCAACCTAATTATGCAGATGTAATTACGGCCCTTGGCATTTAACATTGCTTCACAGAATTTTACTGCGGCTTCTTTTTGTTTTTGAGCAGGGGTTCCTGACATACTTCCCGATGTATCCAAAATCAAGGCAGTATAACGTACAGTTTCTTTTTCAACGGCATTAGAGAAAAAACTAAATACCCCAAAAGAAAATACTATTATTAGTGTCAAAAGAATACTAATTGCTTTTTTTATTATTTCTTTCATAGTTTACCTCCATTTGTTTTTGCACCGTAATGGTGCAGGGCTGTTTTGCCCCATTTGTTTTCTCAATCTTCCGATTTTCTCTTTCTCTCAAGCGAAACGACCGCTTGCCTTTGTTTTCTCCGTAAAAACATCCCCCCTCAAGCAAATGGCGGTAAACCTGAAAGGATATTTGCAAAAGGTCTACTTTTTGACAGCCACTATTATTTTAAAATTATATACATTATCTTCCAAAAAGTCAATTCTTTTTCAGAATAAAATTGTGAAATATTAAAATTTTATGAATCTTTCCGCGCAAGAACCGCCTTTTGCAAAAAAATAGACCTTTTGACGGCTATTTTTTATTCTCCGTTCGCATTTCGCGCACACGGCGATAGAGCGTCGACTCTGAAAAGTCACACTCCTTCAGCAAATCTTTAGTGGATATCTGCTGCCGCTCCCACTTTCGCAGCAGTACTGGGAACTCATCTGGCAGCTTTGCTTCGGGTCGACCGTAGCGCACACCTCGCGCTTTTGCTGCAACAATGCCCTGAGCTTGCCGTTTTTTGATATTGTCGCGCTCGTTTTCCGCAACAAATGACAGCACCTGCAGAATCAAATCAGATACAAACGTACCGAGCAAATCCTTATACGGTCTTGTGTCCAGAATCGGCATATCGATCACACAGATATCAATGCCGATTTCCTTTGTCAAATGCCGCCACTGCCGTTGTATTTCTTCGTAATTCCGCCCGAGCCTTTTCCCCATATCAAGAATGCGAAACTCTTTAGAATCAGTCCCTAAGGCTTACCGTTTGAATATAAATAATCATCGAAAAAATATGCGGTTTTTAATGCTGATTTAAAACATTTTCGGCTACTGTTTTTTTGCAGAATTCAGATAGTCAACGGTGTTGTTTCAGGCGCTTTTCCTCATCCTCACCCGGGACTGTTATATCACAGGCTACCCTAATCGCGACGGATACACTATATTTGGTCAAAAGCACTGCAAAAAACAAAAACCCGGACTGTCTGCGTTTTTATAGACAATTCGGGTTTGCAAACTTGAACACTATATATAAACAAACCGGATGTCTGTTTCTTTCCAAGTGACACCTCTCGGGTTTCCGTGTAAAGACCAGTAACACGTATGCTCAAAAAAGAAATACGACAAAAGTTTCAGTCTGCTGCCTTGTTTGTCAATAACATACCAAAGCATGGGAAGGCGAACGGGAACATCGGAAGAATCAAAAGAGGGCATGAAAGAGCCGAAAGCAAGGCAATCGCCTATATTCAGCCGCATAGCCATTTCGTTGGTATCATCAAAAACCGTTCCCATCATTGCATTGGCACTTGTAATCAGCATAGTTATAATCCCTCCGTCTTTTTTCTTGTTATACCACAAATATTATGATTTTTCTACTTCATGTTCATTGTTTGCCAAGACGAACTTCTTTAATGCCAACTCCATTTAGAATCGGTCTATGTAGGTCATTATTCTCGAGGTTTCTTCGGATGCATACTCCCTTGCTGCAACCTCAAGAGGCTGATTCTCATAAGCGTCAAAACCGTAGTTCCTTGTGCTTTTGTAGTTTTCCTGAGAATCCATCAACTCCCTTAATTCCGCAAAGTAAGCACTGTTCATTGCCGGGTTATTCCAATCAAGTGTGCTGACCAGGTAATCAACGTAAGCGTGGTGGACCTCATGAACCGTTGTGCTAATTACCTCTTGAACAGGTGAATTCGCCAGATGTTCGGTATTGATCCACATTTGATTTGATTCGTTGTCATATGCACCCAGTGTGGCCATACCGATCATGGCAGAAGTTACGGGAACAGCCGGAATTCCAAGCACACCCGATTCAAAATCTACAAGTTTTTGAATGACGGTTATCCTTTCCTGTATGGATAACCGATTCCAGTTTTTCTCCTGCAGATAGCCCCATAGTTCGGCGTTTTTCTCATACAAATTATCCGCCTTGCCAGTTCCAACTACAACTTCTGTTTCGGGAAACAGTTGATTCCACAGTTCTTCCGTAGCCTTGTATGTAGGCGACTCAAAACTGTAAACAAAGATTGAGAGCAAGCATGGAACAGCACAGAGAACCGCTATACCGAGAACTGAACATCTCTTGAATGCGAATTGGTATCTTCGATGCCGTTTGCGTGAGTATTTATGATTCCGCTCGTCCTTTCTCAGCATCCGGAACAGAGCGATTTCTCCTCCCGCAACGGTCAATGTAATCAACAGTGCAATCACAAAGTGATGCTGGGCAAAGACGAGCATAAGCACAAATTCAACGGGAACAAGATTGAACAGCAGCTCCGTTATTGTGCCGTTGCAGGTGCCCCTTCTAAAAGGAGAGCAGCAGAGCCATACTACCGTAATCATAACTATCAGTATTCTCGATGACCATGTTTCCATATAGAGACCGATTTCCGGCACACAGAATGCAAACGGCTCCATGAAGCTGTAGAAAGCCAAAATGAGGGGAAGAATAATACTTGCTTTGTAAATAGTTCGCTTCATTTTCAGTCTCCCTCAATCATCGAGCAAAGGCGTAATCCTGTTTTTCACTCATCTGTTGCAGTAGCTGTTGAAGAACTTCTCCGTAGGAATCCCCAAGGCAAAAACCTTTATGTTCGTTTTCTTTTAAGACAGATTTTTTCAGCAATTCCACCTGGTGTTTATACTCTCCGGAAAGAACAGGAACAACTAATTCCGCTGTAATCTCAGCATCATATAAAGCGGAGTGGCTTGTTTTGCTATCCATCAAAATGCCGAACTGTTCTGCAGCAGTATGTAAGGACATCTGTCCGCATTCTCTTGAATACTCCATTGCTTCAGCATAAACAGCTTGGAAATCAACCCAATTATTCATGTTTTCAGGGAGTTTAACCTGTTTATAATCACATTCAGTACTAAGCTGTTCAAGATCAGAAAAACTCCAACTATATACTTTTGAAGGTTTATCATATCCGATCCACTTTTCAAAGGCGAAAAGCGCATCCTCAAAGCAACATGCGCCACAAACCTCATAAGATGTTATACCCGTTAAACTGGTAATAAACGGCGTGATTTCCGAATTTAATTGAGGCTTGACATAACACCTGAATTTATCGACCACATTATGGTCTTCATCTAATTTTACTGCACCTATCTCAATGATTTCTCTATGCAACCTACTTCTTGCGTCCCTGTTTCTCTTTGAAACGGGATTCATTTCCAAGTCTATTATTATGTATTGGATATTCATTTTTTAATGTCCCTTTCTTGTTTTCACTTATATAGTCGGAGGCATTTTGTTTTTCCCAACATTTTGAGAAAAATCATTCTTCGAAAATCGATAATGATGATATAATCTTAGCAGTGTACTGCTCTATTTCTTGGCTATGTGATGCCGCAATATGATCTTGCACTTTTTCAGTAAGAATAAAATAACGAATCATGTTTGTTTCAATCTCTTCATTTGCTGCATAGCACAAAAACTCTTCCGATTCTTTTAACAGCTTCCGAGCATCTTCGATCTCTACATTTGAGCAGACGATATCATGAGCATCGCAAAAGGCAAAGACAATATGCATATTAACCCACAGATCGGAAAGATAGCTTTTGAATTCATCTGTTTTCATTTGGTAGTTTTCTTCAACAAATTTTTCAACTGTTCTTCCTTTTTGCTTGGCAATGAATGTTGTTTTATTTATAACGGAGCTAATAAATTCATCAGTGTTTTCATTCGTTTCCGTGTTTGAGTTTTCAAGCAAATAGTTATAATATTCTTCCACCAAACGATGAGATACAATGTCTTCTACAATTGACGCTTCAAACTCCAAAGCCGAATTATGACCAAACACTGCTACATCTTCATCGGTAAGATTTTCCGGATCAATGTCTGCGTCTACTGCTGAAAATTTGGCAGCAATAACGGATTGAAGCTCATTTTCGGACAATTCAAAAACTGAGTTTTCGAGAACACAAGAGTCCAAATTGCACAGATCCACCTTGACATAGGCGTCAGTCGATTTCATAGAACAGCCAGCAAATAACGAGATAACTAATACAAACACCAAAAAACAAACAGCTTTTTTCATATAGAATCTAGCTCCTTTATAGTTGAAAAGATAATGCCGGGAGGAGATGTGATCTGTTCCTCCCGGACTTTTGTGTTGAGCGTATATTAAATGATCAGATGTAGCAGTTTGATACGCACTGGATGCCCCAGTAATTTGCGTAATTCAAAGTCCATGATCCAAATGGAATACTGTTCTGCCGGATACAGATTTTGTATGCCGAATTATCACGGCCCAGGGTAAGCGTTTTGCCTCTGGATCCGGTAGTGATATTGCCTTCCCAAAGCCAACGGCCTCCGGTGGTACGCATGGTCACATGGAAACTGGTAGATTTTTCGCGTGCGTTGTTGGGGTTGATCAAGTATGTATACGAATGAATCTTGATTTTTGCGTTTTTGTTGGTGTTTCTGAGTCGAACCGTAGTGTATCCCGAGTTGCCGGATGAAGGAACACAACCGGTGCGCCAGGTGGCGGCGGATGCAGAAACGCACATGATGGAGAAACAGGTGATGACTACAAGGAGCATCGAAATGATTTTTGTCATTGTCTTATGATTTGTCATGGTAACTTATCCTTTCATTATAGAGTACAAGATATCTTGTGTTATCAGAAGAGTTTTTATCTCCTGTGTTTTTTGAACATTAATAACATTCGTTGTATCCACCGATGGCCCACCAAACAGCCTTCAGCAGAAGCGTCCATTTCCACATCTTCGGAACCTCCTAATCTTGATATTTACGGGTGTCTGACATTCATTCTTCCGATCCCGCATAACCGGTTTTTTGTCCTTCACATTGGACTCACCTCCGTTCCTATGTCTTCCACTTGATTAGTCGCTGTCAGCTTCAGTTTTCCAACTGTTTTTTTGAAAATAATCAGTTTATTTGCAGCAAGCCCTGAATAACAAATTAAGTAGTCTGAGTAGCAGATGTGTCGGGAAGTGGGATTGTCCACTCCATTAGCTCTTTTCTGTAACCGCAGTTGCAGGAATAAACAACCACAACATTTCGCATCACCGCAAACGCAGAGTCGCGGTGGTGCGATGTGATTTCAGCCCTTATAGGACAGGCAGCCCTGACGCTCTCTGGGATAGTAATAATGACCATACCAGCTGCAATACTGTCTGCCGTTACTGTCTCGCTTATACGGATCCCAGTAAATACATCCGTCCGCACAATTGTGACCGCAAAGTTTGCCATCGGGGAGCTTGCAAATTTTCTTCTCTTCTGCCATTGATTTTCACCTCCAGTCTTTATAGATTCATTCATCATAAAAAGCTATTCAATTATCTCGAGTAAATCTGGTTTGACACTGATACCCTCGCCGTTTCTCTCAACAGAATAGATTTTAAATTCTCGGCCATTCAAAACCAATGGAAAATAAGAGTTCTTTAGTTGCGGATTCACTTCATACAGTGCTGTGATATATTTCATATCCCCGCTGGACAGTGTATCCGTTCCGTTTGGGTGACTGTGAACTATTCCGCAAAATTCAATGTCTTTATCGGCCCACTCTTCAATACACTTATTTAAAAACTCTGTATTAGGAGCATAGATAGCGCGATTCAAAATCGGGCGTGCATTGTCATGAATGTAATCGCTGACAAGACCGTCCTTCATTCCGAGTATACCGCCGCGTTCCGGTGGAGCAGAAGTACAATGTGCCAAGACTTTCTTATAGGCTCTATACTTGATTTTCATAATTTTCGATTTATTTAAGCTGCAATTTCGCCATACTCCAGTACGGAATCAAGTGTGCATGTAACTCTGTCTCTAGTAAGATCAACCTTTATGACCGAAAGCTGAACCTTGTCGCCTTTCACTCCGTTCCCGTAATAAAAAACGATTTTGTCACTTTCCTCGTCTCTGACATAGCATCCACATGAATTGCAACCTACAACCGTTCCGATCACCGTGTTGTACTTTTTGAAGTTTTCCATGATTTCAAGCTCCTTTCCTTGCTTCCATTTAATAAGTCGCACTTCAAAGTGGCTTCCCGACAATAATTTCAAATTTATGCTGTTTTTTTACTTTTGGATGACGCATTGTCTTTTTTCAGAAAAAGAGCATCGTCAGGTGCTGAAATTTCTTTTTTAGTCGCTTTGGGCATTGTTTTCCCCAAATCAATAGGATAGTCAAAAATAAGCGGTATGTCTTGAACAAGAAATGGATAGCATCTGTCATGGAATATAATGTTTTCGTTTTTCTTTAACCGTTGAAGTCTGGTAACAGATAGAAGAGGTCTTCCGTATTCATTTGTACCAGACAGGGAACTGATATATTTAAGAAATGATAACTCACGACTATGTAGATAAACCATATTGCCACAGTTATCCATTATCGTTTTGCTGATATGTTCCCCGTATTTGTCAACCATTTGTTCGTAAGACTGAATTACAAGATGAAAACGTATATTTCTGCTCCTGGCGGCTGTCAGCATAGATACGATATCCTCCAGCCGTGGTATGTTACAGAACTCTTCCAGTATAAAATTCACTCTGACAGGAAGAACTCCGTTATAATCTTCCGCTTGTTTCAACAGCATCTCATAGCACTGACCAATAAATAAAGTCGCCAGAAAATGAAATGTTGTTTTTTCATCCGGAACAACCAGAAAAAGTGCAGTCTTTTTCATACCGACGCTTTTTAAATCGAAGGTTGTTTCGGTAAGCATCTCAGTTAACGCCGGAGACGCCTTGAACACTCTGACCAATTGATCAAAAGTTGATAAAATGCAGGATTTGGTATTTTCCGCAGTTAACGATAAGTATCCTGCAAGGTTTTGATATATTGTGCTTTCAGTCGGCATAGCATCGAAGTACTTCTGAAGAGTTCCATTTGGCAATTTCTCATATCTCCAATTTAATAGGTTTTTGATCGTAAGTTTTTCGCCGATTTCTTTCATTAATTCCAATATACCCATTGCCAACTGACCGGCGGTTTCATTCCAATATTTGTCTTTGTCGGCATTTGATCTTGAGTAAAAAAGTTTTTCCAATAAATCATTTAATTGTATAACTGCATTTTCACGGTCATAGTCGGTTTTTCCGTTATACGATTCCTGCACTCTGCCCAGAGGATTCCATCTGTCTGGCGACGACTGTGGTGTCCTGAGATTTATGACAGCCGTTTCATAACCCATTCTCCTTAAAAAGGGAGTCATCTTTTTGGATAGTTCGCCCTTCGGATCAACTATAACCATAGATTCTTCGCCCCTGGCACAAGAATAAATCATAGGCAAGACAAAACGCAGCGTTTTCATTGAACCGGTATCTCCGACAATCAATGTATGTGCTTCGCTGTCATCCACAAAAACATTGCCTTTGTCCTCAAAAAGAATCGGGCCGCCGCACCAATAGCCACTCTTAGATTTAATTTGTTGTTTTTTTAAATCTTCGACAAACTCCTCTTCGGTTGACATTCTGGAGTCTCGATAAATCAAACCATCCTTAAGCATTTTTCTCCTCCTATCTGATTTCAGTTCCGAATCCTATTCTCGGTTTTAAACTCTTTTGTCCGGATATACACAAAATATCATCTTTTAATATTTCTTTATTTTCACTACCTGTTACAATGCGTTCAAAATCAATTCTTCTGAGCAGCTGTTCAACAGCCTCCTCATTATCTGTGTATTCCTTGCTTCGGTCTGCCAGTAAATCTTTCAAATTGTTGAGAGCGTCGTTATTAACCGTGTATCCCATCTTTGACGCCTCATTAACAAATAAATTAATACAGTATTCCACTGTAGGGGAAGCGGCTTCTATTGAAACCCAATATCCAAAATCGCAAACATAGTTATAAAAGTTTCTGCACTGATCTTGTTTGATTGTTCCGGGATATAAGAGGATAAAGCAGATGCTCTTATTCGTTTTAATGTAATCAAAAAACAAATGCATATTCTTTTCACAGTCATTGTTTGCCCAATCCGAATCAAGTTCAATAATCACTATTCCTTTAAAAACATCGTAACAGTCCTGGGCAATACTCACACTGTTTTTTAAATGCGATAAAAAGTTGTTGATTTCCTTTGCTCCATTGCAAAAAGGCATTCGAACTGTAAAATATTTTTCAACACCTTTAAATTCTCGAACCCCTCGTTCGCATATTCTGCCTACAATTTCAAATCCTGTTTTTTCCCTGGCAGAGCAGGAATCACCCGTAACAAAGAAATTCGGACAGAACTGACTTCCTTCGATTTTATCAAAAACACTTGATAAATTGTTATCTGTACTTCTCAATATAGACACCTCCGTATTATCTTTCATTTGATAAGTCGGCGTGTTTTCCTTTTTCCCAAATAATAAAAAGCCGATTGGTACTAAAACACCAATCAGCTTAAAAGATATTGACTTGTTCTGTTAATCTGTTTCTTCGATCACAATCTGAAATTTTTCGGTTGGTAGCCCTTGGATGGATCCTTTGTATATTTTCCCTTTCGGTTCCAAGTTACAATCTATTATTTTTCCAGATTCCAGTTTTAGATATGCCCGAATACGACCTTCGGATATTGTTTTGGCATTGATTTGTATTAAAAGCTCATCACTCTCAGGATCCATAATAATGAAAGTCTTTTCATCGGAAATGTCTTCCACCTTATACATTTTTTTCGATGCATCCGATTGTCCTCTTGCAGCTGTTGCAAGCGTAGGTCTAAACCTAAGAGCATCGCCTTCTCTGTCAACTTGTTCCAAGATTATGTCGATGTTTTCCATCAACTTCGTTTTCATAAGATTAACAACAGCTAGAATTTTGTTTCCTGCTCTCGCCGAAAGACTTCTCGCATACTCCATTCCATAGATTTCGGAAAGAATCGAATATCCGCTCTCACTTGTAACTTCCAACAGTGCGAGAAAACTGCAGAACTGCTCGTAACAAGACTCGCAGGATTTCAAATGAAGCAACATTTCCTTTTTCGCATCGTCATAAGGGAGTTGATTCTCTGTTGTTTCAGCTAACCCCATGATTTGATCTTTGGTCAAATGTGTCATCTGCTGTTTCCCTCCCTAATGTAAAAAATTTTTTGAAGAATTCTTTCACTTGAAACATAAGATTTTATTAAATCAAGCAAATCTCTATTGCTTGAAATCAGTTTTGACGCTTCTTTGAGTGTCGCTTTGTGCATGTAATCTGCCCAGTCTTCTATTTTTCCCTTATCATAGACAGAAGTATAAATAAGATTTTTGAGAGTAGTAGCTTTTCCGACAACATTAATCTTATCGTCAAGCTGTTGCAAATATGAAGCTCCCCAAACGAGGTCGGAACTTATATCTTTTTGCAGCGTTTTTTCGGAATCAATTGTAAGCGTTCCGACCGAATTGACGCCCATTCTTTCAAATGCCCATTTTGCTGAAGTTGCCTTTGAGTCTGGAATTTCTTCAAGCAAGTGTGGCAGAACTCTTGCGTAATACAAAGCAAGGCAACGCGGTGGAAATGCCTTCGAGTTCATAAAAGAAACGCAATAGAGATGAAAAACCTCAGCATACAATTTTCTTTTATCTTCTTCCTCGCCATAATCCGTCGGCTTATCGGCAAGAGTATCTGCTATCGTTTGATTGCCATCTCCAATGGGTTCATCAATAGAAACAAAATCGATCTTTGCTCTTTTTCTAGAGACTTTTCGAATCATATCCAGTGTCTTTTTTTGATAGATGCCAAAAGCATAAAATGCAAAGTTAGACGCAGTTTTTTCTTTTTTTATTGATTCCCAAACCGCCATCCTCGCATCCTGAACAATTGTCTGCTCATTATCTTCCGAAAAACATCCGGATCTCCACAGGCTTTTACGAACCCATGAAAGACAAAACTCGTCTAGAAAATTAACCAGTGCCGTAAAATCGGAATCTGCTAGACTCCGGCAATAGTTCTCATATGCGTCCTGTATACATTCAATTAATCTTTTTCGTTTGTCAGATTCATTTAACAATGAGTCTATATGTGCCGATTGCCTTTCTTCTGCCATAAACATTCCTCCATCATTAATCAATAGCATTGATAACATGTGAATCCGCCCCAATAGGCTTCGCTTTTGAAAGGACGTAATTCATCATCGAGCCTTTCGTACTCGAGTATTGTTTTTAATAATTTCTCATCTGAATCTATCATTCTGATTTGGTAAAACAAGTGCTTATTCCTTAAGTCGCCGATTGTTACGTTTCTCATATAGGTTTTGGCAAGATTAAGCGCAATTGGCGGTGAAACATGTTTTACCGCATACTGATAGTAAAAAGCATCCATAAAAACTGCGGTTCCGAAATCATCTGCTTCCCAAAGATGAGATATCACATAGTGAACTCCCGCTGCCGAAAAAGCACCAATCATGCCTTGAAAGCCCTTGTTTAATGACATATCGCTCATTCCGCTCAGGCAGGATGATAAAACCACCAGTTCTACGTTTTTATAATCAAGCCGGCTTATTTCATCTGCAGTTAACAAACCGTTTCCATAAACTGAACTGATTTTTCCATCTCTTAACCAATTGCATACTCCCGCAAATAAAAGGCAGGAAGAATACATACTGGAGCCGTCTTCGGACAAGTCATAATATCCATGTGTTGCAATATGTATATTCCTATAATTTTTTCCATTTGTAAGCAACTGCTTAGAGGCCGCAAAACCAGCATAATAATTACTGTTGAAGTGTTTTCCTATTTGTCTAGCCTCAATTTGACTGTATGGCAACCTTGAAATGTTCTTTGACCTTAAATCTAACGACCTAGTACCGTCACGACCATCGTCATTTCTTATACCGAGGTCTCTATCTCGTATATCGTATTGCGGGTCACCTATTATCAAATTATCGCCGTCAATGTTGTCTGGTTCTCTTTTATATAGAAAATCTCGTGCGCATTCGATTTTTATGACGGTATAGTTATCATTTAGACGTTTTTGATTATCATCGTATAAGATTTCAAAGGGCAGGTTTGCCAAATTTAAATCCGGGGCAAGATAGACAACATCAAAGCCTTCAAGATATGGCAGAATAGGGGAAATCAAAGACTGATATAACAACTCCCTTAAATCATCCAGTTTTGAAATCTGATCCAGAGAAGCGCTATTGCTCGATTCTGCTTGCAATATCTCAACAAATTCATAGGCAGCAGTAAGCAAATCATCGGAATCATCAACGACTATTTTCTCTAGATTGCACTCGTTCCCATGCTTTTGAGCAACGAAAATATCAAATCCCATTTGGGGATTTTTTGAGCCGCTGTCAAATTGTCGTTTGCCATATTCCAGTCCGCAGTAATAGTATTCAACCACAACGGAGTCGCTGGGAATAGCCTTTTGTACGTTGTCCCATGTTATGGATATAAAATTGTTTTGCAATGGGAACTCTTGAGCAAATCTGGTTTCCAGAGTGCGTAAGGTTTTTTGCTCATTTTCATACTCATTTTTAGTATCGCGGAACTGGCTTTCTGCTTCCAACGCAGCAATCCTATCTTGGACAGCATGAATTTCATCAAGTAAAGACTGATCAACATTTGAAGAGTTGAGGATTCGATTTCTTTCCTTTCCGGCAAGCGAAGCCAGTGCTTTAAACTGCAAAACTCTTTCAAATGCGGATGGAGCATCGACAAATGTTCTGAGTAACGCATAGGATGCGCTAAACTGCAACTGGGTAGGTAGCAGTATTTGAATCAGTCTTTCATCGTTAAGATACTTTACACAGTTGTGCCAGGCCATTTCCATTTGATCCATTGCCTGAGCTATACACATGACTGCGGTATTATACTTTCCATTCTGTGCAGAGAATGTGGAATAACTGAGCATCATGGCACCCTTGGTGGAAAGCGGTATCATTTTTTCAGTGCTGAATACGTCAAAAATCTTTTGGAAATATATATCGGATCTTTTATCTTTAAGCGTCCAAGCCAAAAGTCCTGCGATATGAATCAGAACTGCTTTTTGCAATGTATTAAGAGGAAACACAAGGTATTCACGGTAGATCTTGTCTAAAGCATCGAGATATAATTTGAGTTCTTCCTTGCTTGCGCATTCGGCCTGTAGCATAAGAGCAGATAGATTTATCACAAACACTGCAAGTTCACTCTTGCTTTCAGGCAGTTCATCAGACAAACACAGAATAGCCTCACAGGTTTCACGCAATGACATCTTTGCATCTTCTATTTCTTCTGTATTCAGGTTCATCATGCTTTGAGATGCTATACCCATCAACGTGGTATAGATTCTTAATTCATCTTTCTCCGTAAGTACAGAATTATCCTCATTTTCCAATGCGGTAAGAAGTTTGTGAATAACCGGCATAGCCGTATCAACATCATTTTGTGCATAGTATATCAGCAAAAGATTTGATTCAATTTGTTCAACGGTAATAATATCCGAAACGCCGTCCGGTATTTTGGATTCAATAGCCTTATGAAAAGCATCTTCCGCAAGGATGTAATTGCCTTGCTGCATATAATAGTTTCCTCGAATATTGTATGCCAAACGATTTTTCAGTAGCGGTTCGGGCGATTTATCATACAAATCACAAATAGCTTCATATCTTTGAATGAGGGAGCCAAACTGTCCTAATCCATTGGCATCGGCTTTACCCAAAAGCAGGATATAGAGAGTTTTCCCTTCAATTATTCTCAATTGTTCTTCATCAATCTCATCAAATTTTCCGTTTTCAATATCATTGACAAATGCCAGCAGATAGTCAAATTCGGCTTCACCGCGAGAAGCCGAATATTGAAGAACACTTGATTCTCTTTTGGCGATAACAGTATACCAATCTCCCTCACCCGAGATAGCCTTGCGGATACGGTAACACACTTCAAAATTGGAGATGGCTTCTGCGTTCTTTTCCAACTGCTGCAATGCACAGGCATAGAACCAATAAAAGTCCCCGGCATAATCGTCTTTAGTATTCTCAAAGTAAACCAAATTGCGCTGTGAGATACGAATACTGGTTTCAGGAGCAAAATCACATATTGTCGATAGCATTCTGTAAACAACTTCGCGATGGAGTTCTTTCCCGTTTCGTTCTCGACTTAAATCGCATAGCCCCTCAAGTACAGCTGAAAAGAAATCCGGTTTATTCAGTCTTTGAAAGGCCAAAGCAATCGAAATAAACAAAGAAAACAACCCCGAAGAGATTTCCTTCGTTCTTCTAAATCTATGTTTGTATCGATTTTTAAGAATCGATTTTATCATTTCGCGATTGTTAGGAGATATAACCGCAATTAAATCCGCAAAGTGATCGATGATATCATCATTTAATTCCCATTCATATTCAATAGAGCATATTTTCTCCAAAATGGCATTTATATCTTCTTCAAGTTGTGGCTGGTATTCAGTCATGCCGTTATGTATTAAAGGAATAGCCACGGCTACTCTTAAAGAAAGCAGAGCAGTAATGTTCTCCAAATGATTGCGTTCTTCTTCCGAATCATCGTTTTTTGCACTTGAATCGTTCGTAATTGCAGCGGCAAGAGATGATATCAGGAAGTCCATTTCGGACTGGTTTTCTTCTTCAATCTCTTTAGAGATAACATAATACTGTTCTTCGAGAGTCATGGTCAAATTTACCTCCTGATATATGCCAATTTCAATAATCTAACGAATTCCGCCTGCAACAAGTCGAATTGTTTCTTTTATCTGATCTTCCAATTCATCATCTGAAATGTTAAAATTCTGGATATCTACTCTTGCAAGATATTCAAAATCTATCTCCATTTCATTATACGGGTATACATCTGGTGAAATAATAATCATGCGCTTTCCTTTGGGATACATATTCCCTAAAGGACCTTTCCGATCGGTTCCTAAACTACAAGTATTATCGTGCCAAGCATCGAGAAAACGTTTATAATCTATTTCACTAATAGAATCGCCATGATCTGTTATTAAAACAATAATGTGCCGAATTATGTCCCCATTTTTAATCCAATCGAAATCTGTGGCTGCACAAACGGTCTCCATGGCTGTTCTGAATCCTTTTATTTCAGCTTTTGTTATATTGAAAAAATAACTGTCTATCTCGTTTTTTCCATCAGGTATTGATGTAAAAGGCAATTTTTCGAAGTAATGGTCAGTTTTATCGGTATCGTTAAACCAATCTATGGATACCCGTAATGAATGAAGTTTTTTGCCTATATTGTTGTATTCATAAAAGAATTCATCCAAATAATAATCGAGTTTTGAAACAAATGACGCTTTATATTTTTCAGCCATTGCCGTATCAAGGATAAAGACGATATCAGCAACTCTGTTAATAGGTTTTATTTCAAAGCATTTATCTATACGCAATATCAACAATCCTTTCTGGATTCTTTTTCTCGTAGTATACTCTAACCTCTCTTATTGTATTGGTTTGCGACTGAATATCGATTTCTTTTTCATATGTAACATTTGATACCATATACTTAATTTTAAGTTTTATCTCAAACCAGACATATTTACGGTGCAATTCCATTTCGCCCGTCCACTCGTTTCTTCGGGTATGGTAATCTACATGACGTCTGGAATAATCCTCCATATTGTCTTCGTGTTCCCGCTCATTAAAATCATAACGCGAGCTCCACCGTTCTCCGGGATTATCTATAAGGACTGTAACGATCGCGCCAAATCCTCAGCGTAATAATCTCTAAAAACAGATTCACGCCGATTACAGGAGACTATTTCGACTATTTGTGCTTTAGCTTTCTTTTTATTAAACATTGAAATACCTCTTGTCATGAAGGCTCAATACATAAACTCATCCAAAAATATAGGAAACCGTTCCGGTGTCAGCATTACAACTGAAGGATAATCTACCGTACACACCAGGAATTTGACTGGTTGTTTTTTGAGCAATTCTTGTCAGTGACTCCCTATTTAATATGTTGGCAAAATCTGCCCCCAAATACCTAAATCCAATATGGTGTTTCCTGGCAAGCAATTGCCTTTTTAATAACTCAACAAGTTCTTGTTCGTTATGACAAATTAACTGATTGTATGCATAAAACTCTTTTGAAGAATCCAAGCAAACAGGAATGCTGAAATCGCTCCAACGGTGATCTCTCAATACCAACTGATCATCAAGAAGGAAATAGTCAAAAACTGGTTTTCCTTTATCCTTTGTACAGATATCCCAGGTTACATCAAGATGATAAAAATAGTTATCAATCTTTATTATATTCCAAGCATGAGATCCATTCATACCATTCAAAAAACTTTCGCCTGCAACAATACCACACGGGATACCGATACGATTCATTATATGAGCAAACGAAAATGCAAAGCCTTCACATACAGCTTCCCGGTATATGAACGGAGCCGCTACTGTATGAAACTTAATATCAGAAGCAGCAGATACCTGTGCATAATTAAAATGATCAACGTAGTATTGGTAAACAGTTAGGATTTTATCATAAGGATTTCGGAATTGTCGGGTTGCTGCAACTATGTCGGCAACCTCAAAATCCACACGACTGAAAAAAGAGATTCTTCCTTCTGACTCTTTGCACATTTTCAGATATAAAGTGGTTCCAAACATAGAATCCCTGATGCTTATTTGCCCAGGCTGATAGAGGTAACCATAACGGCTCTCACTTATAGCTTTGTTGTACAACAATAAAGCCGCGTCCGGGCTAGTCTGCGGCAAATCTACATAGTTGGATTGGGTATCAATAGCTAAAGATATTTTGTTAAAAGACTCCAGTTCTTTTCCGAATAATCTATAGATACTCATATCAGCCTTGCGACCGTCTCTTATTGCCTTCAAGACTGTCTATTGTACCGCTGACTTCTCCGGTATTACCACAATGATCACATGTGAAGTTTCCGCTGCCGGAATAGCATGTTAACTTTCCGCAACGTCCGCAACGCACAAACTCGGTGTTCCCGCAGTGCGGGCATTTATACTGGGGTCCTGTTCTTGAATTGGACAGATCTATGCGTGACGTTCCACCTCCGGAAGATTGTTCAATACCATCTGACGGAATATCTTTCAGTCCGTAAGTTAGCACCCAAACACCGTCATATGCGTAATCGTAACGAGCGTAAAAGGTTCTGTGAGTCCTTACACAGTTAACCGGGAGAATTACCGCTTCATTCTTAGCCATTTAGTTCACCTTCAGCAAAAAAGCAACAACAAGGAAAAGTACACCCATTATGATGTTTGATTTACGCATTTTCCCAAGTGTTGCCATGCTGTCCCTTCCTTTCTTTGATAGTGCAAGAATAATACTGGCAATAATGTTAATAATGAAAAATATAACCCATATGCAGCCAAAAACGGAACAAATAGAGGATAGCTTTGAATAGCCCACCAGGCATTCTTCTTTAGTCATACCTGAAACAATAAACCAATACAAAACAACAAATACTAAACTTGCAATTCGGCAAAGCTTTATCTGACTATTGCAGTTGGCAAAGGTCTCTTTTCCGGATATTTTGCTGTTGTTTGTTATTGCTCCGACGAAAAAAATTATCGTCGCAAGCATTGATATGATATTTGTCACATATATCATCCAAGAAAAAAATGTAGTCATGATTCTTTTCCAACCCTTTCCTTTATTGCCGCAATTAACTGTTTGATGTTGTTGCTTGCTTGAAATTGAAATGAATCCCAGTTAGACTCAAAGTTTGTTGAACCACCCTTGATGTTCTTTTTGAGATAGGGAAATCTCTTTCCCAAAAGTGACCGGTTGTACCCGTCAACAGTGTTATTGTTAGCTTTTATGGTATTAAGTTGCTGCAAAAGATTTCGGTACATTATTTTACCCGAAATGGTTAATGCATTCTTTGTGTTTTCAAAAGCGCGGATCTCCGAAAGATTATCTCCATATGCGCCGATATCTGAAACCAGGGCAACTTTGCTCGTGTTTGACGCCATCTGCTGCTTCCAGTCCGATAAAGACAACGCCTTCGAATGCATTGAAAATCCCAACCATACGATTGAAAAAGCAATTAACACAATAATTGCTGCAGGTATGCCTTTTACAACAAACTTACTGCTTTCAAAAATGCGGTCTATTCTTTGCTGGCGCAGCAATTGCATCTGTCTGAGCTTTTCGGCTCGAGCTTTTCTTTCAGCTTCTTTTTGAAAAGCAATTAAATCTTTGTTTGCCTGCTGTATTTTACGCTCTGAAGCAGGTTCACCACAGCAAAGACAGGTTGTTGTTTTTACCTCTTCGCTGTATTCATTTTCATAACCGCATATGTCACATAGCCAGCTCAACAAACCACCTTCTTTGCTGCTTATAAAACTTATATCTGCCCATTTACTCCAAATCCAACAGTTTCTTTTGGTCCACCTGAGCCACCGCCGTCGTTACCTCCGCTGTTGCTTCTAAAAACACCTGATTTTCCGCAATGAGCACAAACAACTTCCCGACCGTCGTGGTTGTCGCCATCATAGCAGGTTCGCTTGCCGCAATTCCAACAAGTAAAGGTATGAGTTTCTCCACAGTGCGGACATTTGAACTGCGGCCCGGTTCGGACAGATGACATATCAACAGAAACTGAATTTGTTCTTCCTGTTCCGGATTGCCCTGGCAAGTCTTTTTTTCCATATGTCAGAACCCATTTTCCGTCAAAAGCCTTGTAATAAACCATATAAAAGTCTCTTCCGCTTTTGCCGCATTTTGCCGGTATACATACCGCATCAGTTGAAATACTCATATCTATAATTACATCTCCATTCTAGTTGTAATCACGGAGCACGCTTATTCTATCCGTGTTGAACACTATTCTTTCGCATATCCTTGTCTGATGGCCAGTTTCAAGTCCATTATTTGTTCTTTTCCGTCACTGAAACACACCTTGACTTTACGAGGGTTTAATAACAATACCTCTCGAACCGAAGCTCCATTACTGTTTTTGGCATTTCCGATTTTCATAGAAGCTGAAGAGGGAACGCCACCACGGCCATCGGATGGCTCTTCGTATCTCTTTGATTTTTCGAAATCGTGATGTACATACTCCTTTTTGCTTTCAGTGCTTTGTTTCTCTCTTTGGATGTTGGTTCCGCCGGGAGCAGAGACAGGCCTTAAGATATGAAGCAGTGCTTTATGCACTTCCGTCATACTGGGTCTGTTGTCCGGTTCAACTTCCAACATTGAAGAAATAAGTTCTCTGAATTCAGGCTCAATCTCAGAAGATATTTGAGGCTTTTTCCCAATTTGAAACTCTTGCCAAGGTTGCGGTTTCGTGCAAATGGGTGCTTTTCCTCCTTTGGAACAATACTGGTGAAAGACTATGCCCAAGGAGAAAACATCCGCCTTGCATGATATATACCGTCGATAAGGATTGGGCTTTTGTTCAGAGGCCTTTGAATATAACGCTACTTCCGGACTCCACCAAAAATCTTTGGACATTATAATATCGGGAGGATCGCTTTCGAGAAACGAATCAGTGAAGTCAATAAGCTTTGTAACAAGATTTCCTCCAGCGGCTCGAGATATTAAAATATTGTTAGGATCTAAGTCACCGTGTACAACTCCAACCTTATGAACATCTGCCAAGCTCATAGCAACCGTAAGCATAATACGGGCTTTATCAAGTTTCGATTCTTTCCAAATTCGGTCATATGGAATACTGGTAACATCGACCATATTTGCGACTTCATAATAGCAAGGACCGTCTCTGAAGTATTCGATTGGTTTTATAAGTGTACCGGTTCCATTACCGGGAAGTGCCTTTACAATCTCTTTGCGTCGCCTTAGCCAAGCATCACATTCCTCGATTTTTTGCTTCCTAAAAGAGCCAGTGAACTTGTCCGATTCTGGATATTTAGGAGTAGTGAGCCTTTTTATGAAGTATTTTTTTCCACCTTTAGTCGCTATATTGCAAAGCCCGCCACCGCCTTTGGCTTTCCATTGAGTTTCATCTAGTGTATAACCGTGCAATGTCTGCATCAACATACCCCTTTCTCAGAGACTACTCTGAATAATTGATATTCTGATTTGTATTGCAGCCAATTTTCATCGACTGAAATCTGTGCTTCTTTTATTTTCTCATCAATTTGTGAAAGCGTTTTCTTTGCCTTTGAGTAAGCAACAAGACGATCTATTGAAACGTCTGTATTTACAAATAATCTGCTTACAACCACTTCATTTTCGGATAGAACAGCATCGATTATTTCGTTTTTGTGTCCGTTCCAAAACTCCTCAGGGATTCTATCCAGTCTACGTTGCCTCTCTTTTTCGTATTTTTCACGAATTACAGAAATATGGCTGCCTTGTTCGAGATACTCGTTTATCTTACGTTTTGTTAAAGCACTTGCAATTTGGCTTGACTGTGGATTGTTGATAGCTTGATCGAAATATGCTTCAAACTGGGGGCTTCTATCGTTTTGATTTCTCTCTCTGGAAAAATCATTCGTTGAGAAAAACGCTTGTGACCATAAGTCATTTAATTCACCGTTATTATTGTTCAGCATTGTTACTATCTGTTCAATCAGAATGATTTGTGACTGTATATATTTCTCGATCTCGTCATCTGAAATTGCAGGAAATCTCACAACATCTCTGAAATACGGGTGTTTATACATTTCTATGCAAGTTAAAAATGACTGTATTGCCCTGGAGGGGTTATCGTAAGTGTGGGCAGTTTTGTTCTGTCCTCGGGTAATCAGCGGAATCCGCCCCCAAGACGAAGGTGTGCCGCCTTGCTCGTCCATTTGTCGTTGCCACTTCAAATAGTCGCAAACAAACATATTTCGACAAAGATTCTTTGTCTGATATGCCGTTTCTTGAATTTTACGAATCTCGATTTCGCATTCCTCTTCGATTTCGGCTTCAACGGAATGTCCTTTTGATGAGAAATCCGAGAAAAAGGGCAGCGATGCCAAGAAGGAGCGTAGTGATGGGTTATATGAAGTTCCCTTGAGCGTCATGCATACTTCGTTCCTTATAGCATTAAAAATTCTTTCCTCAAAAAGGCGGCATGTCTTTTGCGCAGATTCACGCTCGTTTTGAACCTTTTTCAGTTCCTTAAGACTATCATTCATGCGAATTGCCAGTGTGCCGGCATTTACCATTCTGTCCTTAAACAGTTTTTTCATTTGTTGACTGGATTCTATCATGTATATGACGCCTGACATCGTGGTATCATCGCCGATAGATATATACATATTGTCTTTAATGCTGTCTGCCAAGGCAACTCCCAAATTATCTTTTTTTGCGTTCGGCATACATTCAAGAATTGTATGAAGAAGCAGCCATTCAAAATGAAGAGGAGATTGAAGATAATCGAAACAACCATCTGAACAACAAAAACACACACCTGGCTCATTGAGTTCATAAATTGCAAAATTCAAGCTAAATGCATTGCCCGATGAGATGCAATTTGTCATTTCCGATGCGCTGTTCATTTCGTCTTCAGCATTTTTTGCATCGTCAAGGGTCAGCAACTGCAATCCTTTTTTGGGAGTAAACAAGTAAACTCTTGAATCACCCGCCCAAACAGCAAGAATAGTGACACCTTTTGGATTTGGAAAGTATAACGCTGAAGCCAAAGTAGTGGGAAAGTCTTTTAACGTTCTGCTGTGCGATGGTTTAATGTCCCACTTTTTCATGTTGACTTCAAATGAGGACTGAATATAATCTTTCAAAGATTCCAGAAAACGAGGCAAATTAGCTGTTCTGTTATGAGATGTTATTTCTTTTGAAAGGGCATCGTAATAATCTGAATAATACGATTTGACACATTCAGCTACAATTCGGGAACCCAGATAGCCGCTTGTCCGCGTGGAGACGGTAGTTGCGCCGTCTTCGATAATTGTATGCTTTGTAGAGCCTGCGCCGCCCAGTCCATCGCAAATCACCGAAAAGCGTTCATTCGCAATCGGAGGCGCATCCTCACATCCGGCAGACTTGTTTCCTTTTTGAAAGCTAAAGGGAATCATTCGGACTCAAAACCTCCTTTGTAACTTTTTTGATTGGAGATTAGAGGGAAAATGCAATCATGCTATAGACGTCGCTCATATCGAGTTCGCTTCCACCTTCTCCTGCTTCAATTGTTTTTCTGATAGTATTTTCAAGTTCGACTTCCATGTCCGTCCAAGGATACGCATTAGGGGCAAACAATACCAGTCTACGCCCTTTCGGATCAAGTCTAGTAGAGCTACCTTCGCTGCCAAGAGCGTCCTGATTCATGTCGTTTCCTTGCCAAGCATTATAGAACTCTGACAAATCCTTCGGCATATTTTCGGGATACATCTCAGGCTTGCATCCTTTTTGAGCCGCTTCTTCAACTAAGCGATCATAGTCTTCAAAAGCATGGGCTTCCGCATCTGTGAACAACACAATAATATGTCTTTTCTTTTCGCCGTCCTGAACGAAGTCGGAGCGCATAGCCAAAGTAAGAGCTTCAAGCGAACATTCAGGTTCATCACCGCCGCCAGCCTCATTGATTCCAGTAACAAAATCATGAAAATCCTCCTGCTCTTCCGGCAATTCAAAGAACTTGGACTCTCCATAGGCGTATTTCCCGTCATAGTAAAAGTCTCTGAACCATACGACTTTGATTCTAAGATTTTTAATAATTCGCCCTGCATCACCTAAGCATTTGTTTAAATTCTCATGGAAAGAGAGTGCGGACGCTTTTACCATATCGATTGTAGTTTGCATGCTGCGCGTTGCATCAATTACAAACACAATATCCACGTTTGTATCGATTCCTTCACCTGTTGCGCCCATTGAGCCGAGCATATCCTGCATGTCTGCCATTTTAGTTTCCTCCTAAATGATATTATATAAGAACGATAGTTGAGTTATCGTCTAACCCACTTGTTTCTGAAATTGCTGTACTTATAATACTGCAACATTTCATAAGCTTCTCGGTCACCGTTGTTTGCAGCAACATTAAACCAGTAACCAGCCAAATTTTCATCATAAAGCATATTTGATGCATCTCCGTGGTACATCAGTCCCAAGTTGTATTGCACACTTACATGTCCTTTGTTTGCTGCCCCAGTCCACCAATAGCACGCCTGGTTGGGATCATATGCAGTGTATTTGCCTTGGTAATAACATACGCCAAGTTCAAACATAGCGTCCGTATTTCCGGCTTATGCATTTTGTTTAAGATTGTCCAGCCATTGTTTTGTTTGCGGATCAAGCTGATCTTCCTGATTTGCTGTCCTATGTATACGAACGCTTTCTCCGGCTAACCCGGCAAGTTTGTTGAGAAGACCCATCAAAATAACCTCCTTCAGGTATGCAAAGTCTTATTTTATGTCATTACAGCTTGCACAAAAACGAACCATTTCATCAAAGGTTGTAATATTATCAAACATACCGCTTTCAGCAACTATTTCGAGAGTTTTCTTCGCTTCCTCATCGCCAATGGTATATGCTTCATAGACCCTGTTAACGCCTAAAGAGAAGCGAAATCTATCATCACGTTCCAGTCCTATTGCAATATCTGTTCGACCTAACCCGCATATACCGGCTGCCCTGTCAAGATTTGATAATCTGGAATAGTAATCATATGCCATGTCAAGATTTCGTTCAATACCATTCGTCCCATTATACAAACAATCTGCAAGTAACTTAACAAGAAACGTTTCATCCTCAGTACCGGCATAATGGTCGCACGCCTTGACTAAATCCTCGAGTTTAAATGTCTTTTCATCAGGATTCTTTGGCTTCTCAGTAGTTGGTTGGTTTACGGCTGTGATCTTAACTGATTTTTGGTTTGCAGATGATTTTTTCTTTTTAAAAAACATAATGGCACATCCTTCCTATGCTTTTTCTTGTTATATATGGCTGATATAATTAAGCGATTGAATTTGCTATCAAAGCAATCACATCATCCAAATCCAAATCACGCCCTCCGTTTCCTTTGTCCATATCCTTTCGAATCACATTTTCCAGATCCAGTTCCATTTCATTCCATGGATAAAGACTTGGGGCAAACAACACCAATCGTTTTGCATCTTTTGACATCTGAGCCGAAAAATCAGATGAAACACCCAGAGCATCTTGTCCAGTTCCCCAGGTTTGATATAAGTCGCCGAGATTTCTATACATTTTCACCGGATAATTATTGGGCACTCCGTCTTTTTGCTGCTCAAATTCATGAGCGGATGCATCCGTGAACAATACGATAATATGTCTTTTCTTTTTGCCTTCTTTGACAAAATCGGATCTGAGAGCAAGTGCTAAAGCTTCAAGACCGCTTTCGGGTTCATCTCCGCCACCCCCGGCACGAATCTTTGAAACAAAATTGTGAAAGTCCTGTTTTTCCTCCGGTAGGATGAAAAACCTGGATTCATCCATTGCATATTTGTCATCAACGTAATAGTCTCGGAACACTATTACTTTACTGCGAAGGTTATGGATTCTTCTTTTGTTCTTTTCTAAACCTCTCTCAAGTTCTTCCCGAAATGACAGAGTTAAACTTTTAACTTTGTCGATCAAAGGCTGCATGCTTTCGGTAGCATCGATCACAAAAACGATATCAACATTTGTATCGATCATTTGACCGTCGCTGCCCAGCATGTCTTGAAATAAACTGCCCATGTTTGTCACACTCCTTATCCTTTGTTTATCAAGTCGCAGTTTTCAGGGTTTTCCCAACTGTTTTTGAAAATCTTTTACTTGCTGAATTACTCCATAGAAGATCTTTCGAGATCATCAAGACGTTGGAGTTCGTTTTGAATCCTTGCTTTTCCTAGGAAAAAAGTGATAGCATTTACCGCTCCAACAACCAAAAACACAATGCCAAAAACCGAGGATACTTCACCGCCTGTAAACAGTAACATGGCAACGATAAAAAAAATGATTGTTAGCACAAGATTGACTTTAACAGCTTGCTCTTTTTTCTTTATTTCTTCGTGCCATTCTTCTGTGTTTCTGAATTTATTTCCGCAATCATTGCAAATCCAATAATTTCGATTTTGAGTTTCAATTATTGTTCTT
>ERZ779941.139-NODE-139-length-40334-cov-3.197622_pt1 | contig 40334 bp, 43 predicted proteins | sample MGYA00511952_ERZ779941 | MGnify/ENA primary metagenome ERZ779941 (study PRJEB29588, sample SAMEA2142846) | human gut metagenome | biome: human gut; feature: human-associated habitat; material: faeces | place: Denmark | collected 2008/2010 ...
CCCCAAGAAGCGTCATAAGTCCGCTTCCCATTTGTCCGGCTGATGACATTCGCGACTGTGATATGCCCGCTTTGGCCATTAGCTCTGCGATTTCGTATTCGAGTTCCATTTTTGTAGGCAGTGCTTCGGCCTCTGAAAAGGCCTTGTATGCCTCTTGAAAGAATAGCTCTGCTTGCTGCTTGGTGCACTTGATTTGCTCGTCTTTCAGTAGCGTGTCTTTTACGATGTTTCCGAGCTTCGCTTTGTACGTTGCGATTACCGTTTCCATCGTTTCGTTTTAGCAATATCTTCTACTGTTGCCTGTGGGCCAAGAATTGATACTGCAGGATTTCCCGGAAGAACTCGAGTAATAACGAATGTCATACTCATCGTGATCAACAGTACTGGAATCAACTGAAAGATACGCTTTAATATCATCTTTATCATACCGTTGTTCTCCTTTCATCATTGAAAATTGTAATTAGTGATTTAAAAGGGGCTGTGAAATAAGTCCCTAAAAGAAATAGGACCATTCGTTCATGCGAAAGGTCCTATTTTTGTGGTAAAATTAACTTGCGATGAAAACTTTACACAATAATTATTGTAATTCAAAACAAGGATATTTACCACTGTTTCTTTCAGATTGTTTGGATCTGCTGGATCCTGTTTTAACATTTGACAGATTGATGGGAGGAATCGATTTAAACAAGTATCTGACGGATATTCCGGAGTACACAACCGGACGACTCAGATATAATCCAGTCAACATGTTAAAAACAGTACTTTTCGGATTTATGACTAGCGGCTACTGCTCTCTGAGAGAACTGGAAGACAACTGCAAAGTTAATATCAGGTTCATGTATCTCATGGATCATCAGACTCCGTCATACAGAACCTTTGGATATTTCATCAATGAAATACTTCAAGATAAGATTGAAAACATTTTTAACGACATCAATCATGCTATCTTTAACGATGAGCATGTAGATCTGCAACATCTCTACATCGACGGCTCCAAGTTTGAAGCAAACGCAAACAAGTATACCTGGGTATGGAAGAAGGCTACCGAAAAGTTCCGTTACAAGCTTTACGAAAAAATCACTGCGGAGATTGAGGAGATTAATGCAGAAATCGCATGGAGCGGGGTGCAGATCACAACAAATCCGGAGTATGTACCGGATTATCTGAATGAAATCGTTGAGCAGCTAGTACTTTTATGGGAACTGGATACAAGTACATTTGTTTACGGAAGTGGAAAGCGAAAATCCAAAGAACAGCGTCATTATGAACACTTGACTACTTTCTGTCAGAAACTTCAAGAATACATACAAAAAATTGAAATCTGTGGTCCTAATCGAAACAGTTACTCTAAAACAGATAACTCAGCTACCTTTATGCGTATCAAAACGGATTACATGGGCAATGATCAGCTTCTGCCAGCATATAATGTACAGATTGGTGTAGCAGATGAATATATTGCAGTTGTTGACGTGAACCATTATCGTTCGGATATGGATTGTTTCGTTCCTTTGATGGAGCACTTCAAACAAACTTATGGATTCTATCCCAAATATCCTGTGGCAGATGCTGGATATGGCTCATACAACAATTATATTTTCTGTGAACAGAACGGAATTGAAAAGTATATGAAATTTCCAATGTTTAAAAAGGAAACTAAGGATCAGAAATATCATGAAGATCCATTTCGTGCAGTTAACTTCAGAATTGATGAGCAAGGTGTCATGAGATGTCCTAACGATAAAGCATTCCATTTTTTATACAGAAAAAATGTGAGGGGAAATCAATACGGACGTAAGGAAGAATTGTATGAATGCGAAGACTGTAGTGGATGTCCATATGCAGAGAAATGTAAGAAGACAGATAAGAATCGAACCGTTCGGATCAATCAGGAATTAACTTCCATGCATCAGGAAGTAATCGAAAACCTAGAAAGTATCCACGGTGCGTTATTACGAATGAACCGTTCGATACAAGCAGAAGGCACTTTCGGAATTATGAAAAACGACCGTTGGTACAAGAGAATTGTCCGAAGAGGTATTCATTCAGTCAAACTGGAAGTTTTATTTGTGGCGATAGGCCACAATCTATATAAATATCAGAAAAAAAGATGAGAAACAGAACTGCCGCATAGATTCAAAAAAAGAATTTCTATGGGGTAGGGGAAGTGTGCTTTCTTTGCGCATGATTTCAGTCATTTATACACAACAGGTACAAAAAGGGAGATGCGAAAAAACTCAATCGAGTTTTTTCACATCCCCTTTTTACTATATAATCAGGAGATTACATTAGAACTTCAAGCTTATATAATAAAGCTGTACGAATGTTGTATTGGGGGATATTATTTACCAGTATATTTCTCTTCACAGTATTTACATCTGTATACCTGCTTAACAGGGTCAGAAAGAACAAATACATGGTCAAGACCCTGTTCAATAGAAGTAATACATCTAGGATTCTTACATTTGATAACATTAGTAATCTGCTTTGGTAATGAAAGTGATTTCTTATCTACTATTTGTCCGTCTTTAATAATATTAACAGTGATATTATGATCGATAAATCCTAATACATCTAAATCAACAAGGTCAAGTCCGCCCTCAATCTTGATAATATCCTTTCTTCCCATTTTACTGCTTCTTGCATTCTTGATAATAGCAACCTGACAGTCGAGTTCGCCAAGACCAAGGTTATTATATATCATCATTGATTTGCCGGCTTCAATATGGTCTAGTACAAAGCCTTCATTAAGTTGTCCTACATTTAACATAATTACCCTCCTATATTTACTTGTTATTAAGACCAAGAAGTGTCATAATAAGAGCCATTCTTACATATACACCGAATTGTACCTGTTTAAAGTAAGCAGCTCTTGGGTCATCATCTATATCTACTGATATTTCATTAACACGAGGAAGTGGGTGAAGAACATACATATCCTCTTTTGCAAGAGCCATTTTTGACTTATCAAGTATATAGAAATCTTTCATTCTGAGGTATTCATCTTCTGAGAAGAATCTTTCACGCTGAACTCTTGTCATATATAATATGTTAAGCTCAGGCATAGCATCTTCTAGGTTTTCCATTTCTACGAATTCAGCATTGTTGGCTTTTAATACATCATCTCTTATATAATCAGGTATTCTTAATTCCTTAGGAGATATAAGCACGAATTTGACATTTTTATATCTTACGAGTGAATTGATAAGTGAATGAACAGTTCTTCCGAACTTAAGGTCACCACAAAGGCCTATTGTAAAGTTGTCAAGAGAACCGCGGAGTTCCCTTATAGTCATAAGGTCTGTAAGTGTCTGTGTTGGGTGCTGGTGTCCGCCATCACCTGCATTGATTACAGGTATAGAAGACTTGCTTGCTGCAACCATAGGAGCACCTTCTTTTGGGTGGCGCATAGCACATATGTCTGCATAGCAGGAAATTACCCGTATAGTATCAGCCACGCTTTCGCCCTTTGATGCTGAACTTGAGTTAGCAGAAGAAAAACCTAATACAGACCCTCCAAGATTGAGCATTGCTGCTTCAAAACTAAGACGGGTTCTTGTACTAGGTTCATAAAATAAAGTTGCTAACTTTTTACCATCACATACATGGCTGTATTTTTTAGGATCTTTAGAAATGTCTCTTGCAAGATTAAGTAAATCTTCAAGTTCTGTGACACTTAAGTCTAGTGGACTAAGTAAATGTTTCATTAATTGTTCCTCCACAAGTATATATTATTGTGCTCTTGGCACTCTGTTATATATATTACTATTAATTAGATTAATTCTCAATTGTTATTTTAAAAAAAATGTGATAAAATTATGAATATTTGTGATATGCATAGATGCGTTGCATAAGAATGGAGGAGCAATATGTCTAAGATAATATTAACAGGTGACCGTCCAACAGGAAAGCTTCATGTTGGTCATTATGTTGGTTCATTAAAGAGAAGAGTAGAATTACAGAATTCAGGTGAATACGATAAGATATTTATTATGATAGCAGATGCTCAGGCACTTACAGATAATGCTGATAATCCTGAGAAGGTACGCCAGAACATAATAGAGGTTGCACTTGATTATCTTTCAGTCGGTTTAGACCCAGCCAAGTCTGATATATTTATTCAGTCACAGATTTCACAGCTTACAGAGCTTACATTTTATTATATGAATCTTGTTACAGTTTCAAGACTTCAGAGAAACCCAACAGTTAAGTCAGAGATCCAGATGCGTAACTTTGAAGCGAGCATACCGGTTGGATTTTTCTGCTATCCAATAAGCCAGGCCGCTGATATAACAGCATTTAAGGCTACAACAGTTCCGGCAGGTGAGGATCAGGAGCCGATGATTGAACAGACAAGAGAGATTGTAAGAAAGTTCAATTCAGTATATGGAGATACATTGGTAGAACCACAGATACTTCTTCCGGATAATAAAGTATGTTTAAGACTTCCAGGTACAGATGGCAAAGCTAAGATGAGTAAGTCGCTTGGTAACTGCATATATCTTTCTGATACAGAAGAAGATGTTAAGAAAAAGGTTATGAGTATGTATACAGATCCAGATCATATTAAGGTATCGGATCCTGGTAAGATAGAAGGTAATACTGTATTTACATATCTTGATGCATTCAGTAAGGAAGAAGACTTTGGATTATTCTTACCAGAGTATAATAACCTTGATGAATTAAAAGACCACTATAAGAGAGGTGGACTTGGTGATGTTAAGGTTAAGAAGTTCCTTTTAAATGTTCTTAACAAGGAATTAGAGCCAATCAGAAATAGAAGACACGAATATGAGAAGGATATTCCTTATGTATACGAGATACTTAAACAGGGAACTAAGAATGCTTATGAGGTAGCAGAACAGACATTAAGCGAAGTTAAGGCTGCTATGAAGATTAATTACTTTGATGATGTTCAGCTTATAAATGCACAGTCAGAAAAGTACAGCGGATAATAAAAAGGCACTGTGCCATATATGTATTCAGGATGAGAATGCATATAGCACAGTGCCTTTTGCTTTGATAAAGGCTTGGTCTGGATTTATGGCCAAGCCTTCATTAATTAATCTAACTTTTTAATAACCATATTGTTAGGACGTGATATTTTAAGTTCTTTGCCATTCATAACAATAAGTCCTTTGGTATAGTCTACAGTAAATATTGTTATTGAGTTGCCTTCATTATTCATGGATAAAAGGTGCTTGTCATCAGGAAAAAGGCATATGTACTTAGGATAATCACCACTTACAGGAAGTGAGTTAAGTGTAATTATCTTTCCTGTAGTCTTGTCCACAGAATATATTGTAGCAGTGTTATCACCGGCATTAGAGCAGATTAAGTTATTGCCTGAATTAGTAAGGCATATGTCTGAAGCTGCACTGTTAGACTTATGGTCGCGTCTTACAGTGAATATATTCTGAATCATCTCAAATCTGTTCTTATCAGAAGAAGCATCATAAGAATATACGTTAATATAATTCTTTAATTCACATACAACATAAGCGAATCGTCCATCTTCTGAGAATATCATCTTTCTTGGAGCAGATTCAAGCTGTGAACGTATAATATCAAAAAGCTTGAGCTTTCCAGTTGTATGGTTGAATTCATAAAGCTTAATCTGGTCAATTCCAAGATCACATACACATAAAAGTTCTTCATCAGGTGTAAAGCAGGTATGACTTATATGGGGTCTGAAATTACGTTCAGCAACGCTTCCAAGACCCTTATGAAATACCTCATCAGCTATATCGCCTAAAGAACCATCAGCATTAATATGCATTACAGTAATCTTGCCATCGTGATAGCCGGAAATAACAAGAAAACGGTTATCCTTAGTTACAGAAATATGACAGCCTCTCATTCCGTTGATAGAAGCAACATTCATAAGTTCAAGAGAACCATCTTCAGTAATAGCAAATGAAGAAATACCCTGATCACATATTGCGTATAAATACTTCTTATTAGAAGATAATGTTATATATGAGGGATTATCAATTGTAACCTCACATCTTTCAGTTATTCGTCCCTTTTCAACGTCCATATCATATATATGAATACCTTTGCTGCTTTCGTGGGTATAAGTACCTGCATAAGCCACATATCTATCGTTCATAAGTAACCTCCAATCAAAATATAACGTATAGTCAAGATAAGTTAAATAACCGTGTACTCACTAAATTATATGTATATATTAGCATTTTTCTTTATGTTTATCAAGGCAGACATTGACAAGGATAATGTCACGCCCAATAGATTTGATACATCTGAAAGGTATGACATACACAAATTCACGTCCAAAGAAGCCGCAAAGCCGTCCAGGACCAGGAATTATTATAGAATTGATACAGCCATTTTTAGGGTCAAAGTCAATATCAATAACACAGCCTATAATACAGCAGTCCTCTTCGTTGATAACCTGCTTGTTTTTTAGTTCAAATATCTTCATACAACACCTCATTTTATATAATTATACTTAATATAAAATATGTATTTTTAAAGGGGAAAGTGCATATAACAGGTATAATAATGAAATATTAATGAACAAATGTGTTATGGGTTTGACACACAGATTGGCATAGGCTATCATATTAAATAATAAAATTGATAATTTGATGGAGGAAAATATATGTATTATTTCTATGATGCAACATATATACTCGTTATTATAGGTGCAATAATAAGTCTTATAGCATCTATGAATGTTAAATCGACATTTAACAGATATGATAAGTATAACAGCCGTTCAGGGCTTACAGGTGCTATGGCAGCACAGGAAATATTAAGAGCGGCAGGAATTACTAATGTAAGAATTGAGAGAGTAAGCGGTAATCTTACAGACCATTATTCACCAAAGGAAGGAGTTCTTAGATTATCAGATTCTGTATACAATTCAACATCAGTAGCAGCTATAGGCGTGGCCGCCCATGAGTGTGGACATGCTATGCAGTATGACGAAGAATATTTTCCAATTAAGATAAGAGCAGCTGTAATACCGATAGCTAATATTGGTTCAGCTCTTTCATGGCCAATAATTCTTTTAGGTTTATTCCTTGGAGCTACAGGACTTATGCAGCTTGGAGTAGTGCTTTTCTCACTTGTTGTAGTATTCCAGCTTCTTACTCTCCCGGTTGAATTTGATGCTTCCGCAAGAGCATTAAGAACCTTAAGAGAACGTAATATGCTTGAGTCAAGTGAACTTACCGGTGCAAGAAAGGTGCTTACAGCAGCAGCATTAACATATGTAGCGGCACTTCTTACATCTATTCTTCAGCTTTTAAGACTTGTTCTTCTTACAAGAAGAGATGATTAATATTAAATATGTATATAATTGCCAGTTCACAACAGTATAAAAGTACATTTATGTGGTAATGCTTGTAATATAAGCGAACTTAAATGTATGCCTTTCCACTAAAGATAAATGTTCGCAATGTCTTTAGGAGGAAAGGTTAATGGCTGGTGTAAAAGTTACGATATGTGGTGTTAATACGCAGGAGCTGCCTCTGCTAAGTGCGAAGGAGAAGAAAGAGCTTTTATTAAAGATAAAGGCTGGTGACCAGACAGCAAGAGAGAGATTTATTAAAGGTAATCTCCGTCTGGTATTAAGCATTGTTGGCAGATTTTCTAACAGTAATGAAAATGTGGATGATTTATTCCAGATTGGCTGTATAGGTCTTATAAAATCAATAGACAATTTTGATGTATCGCAGGGCGTGCAGTTCTCAACCTATGCAGTTCCAATGATTACTGGGGAGATTAAGAGGTATCTTCGTGATAACAGTGCAATAAGAGTAAGCCGTTCATTAAAGGATATGGCTTATAAGGCACTTTATACAAAAGAACAGCTATTAAAGAGCAGGCAGAAGGAACCGACAATATCGGAGATTGCAAGTGAGATAGGAGCATCTAAGGAGGATATTGTTATAGCACTTGAGGCTGTATCCCCAACTGTTTCACTGTATGAACCGGTATTTAATGAAGGCGGGGATACATTATATGTCATAGACCAGATTAAAGATAAAGCAGATGGGGAAGAGAACTGGGTTACACATCTGGCATTGGACTCTGCCTTTGCAAAGTTAAGCGGGCGTGAACAGCAGATAATAAGAAAGCGTTTTTATGAATATAAGACACAGATGGAGATAGCCGAAGAGATTGGAATATCACAGGCACAGGTAAGCAGGCTTGAAAAATGTGCTCTTAAGAATATGAAGAAGCATATGTCTTAACAGCATAGCAAGTATTAATAAAATAATAAATAAATAAATAAATAAATAAATAAAGGGCTGTCGCATAAAGTAGAATTTATAATAGGAAGATAATAACAGGTTGATAATGTCTTTATATTATAGATTATATTTGGTGCGGCAGCCCTGATATTTTATGTTATGTGTATTGTATATGGTATTATTATTGTATGTCTTTACAGTCAGAAAGGCTTTTGACTGTAATATAGATTGATTATTAATTAGTGCTATAGTGTGTTTATGGAATATTTTATAGATATTTTGACATAACAGCACCAGTGGGCTATAATTCTAGTAGTTTATTGTATTTAGGGGAGGTTTGTGAATGAAGTGCCCATATTGCGGAAAAGAGAATACAAGAGTAATAGATTCAAGACCTACAGATGACAGCTCTATAAGAAGACGCCGTCAGTGTGATGAATGTGGAAAGCGTTTTACCACATACGAGAAAGTAGAGACACTTCCTCTTATAGTTGTGAAGAAAGATAATAACAGAGAACCTTATGACAGGGAAAAGATAGTGGCTGGAATAGTCAGGTCGTGCCATAAGCGTCCGATATCAATGAAACAGATTAATGATATGGTAGATGACATTGAGGGACAGATATTTAATATGGAGGAGAAAGAGATACCTACAACAACGATAGGTTCTATTGTTATGGATAAGTTAAAGGATTTAGATGAAGTTGCATATGTAAGATTTGCTTCTGTATACAGGGAGTTTAAGGATGTTAATACATTTATGGACGAAATCAAGAAAATACTTAAAAAGTAGTAAATACTTAAAAGCAACAAATGCTTAAGAACAGCAGAAAAGCTGATAAGAAAGGTAGTAATTACAGATGTTTAAAAGATTTTATCCGGATATGTATATAGATTCTGCATACGATATAGATTATAAGGGACTTTATGATAAAGGTTACAGGGGAATTATATTTGATGTTGACAACACGCTTGTTGAACACGGAGCACCGGTTACTGAGCGTGCAAAGAAGCTGTTCGGTGATTTAAAGGCTATGGGATATAATACCTGCATAATATCCAATAATAAAGAATACAGGGTTAAGCCGCTTGCAGATGAGGTTGGTTCATTATATGTAAGCAAGGCAGGAAAGCCATCTCCTAAGAATTATGTTAAAGCTATGGAGTATATGAATACTGATAAGTCTGACACATATTTTGTGGGGGATCAGTTGTTCACAGATGTGTGGGGTGCTAACAGGGCAGGAATTAAGTCTGTTCTTGTAAAGCCGATAGACAAGCACGAGGAGATACAGATAATTCTAAAAAGAAGGCTTGAATGGATAGTTCTGCATTTTTATAAGAAGCATATTAAAAGAGAAGGCGGAAAAGCAGGTTTCTAATACATATAGGTTTAATATAATTTCAAGATATATATTTATTGTGATTTCATAATATATGAATTTATCTGTACTTTAGATATAAGCTCATAAGAAAGGAAGTAAGATTTTAATGATAGATATTAATGGTACAACAAGAGTGTGCGGTCTTATAGGTAATCCGGTGGGACATTCAATTTCCCCGGTGATACATAACAGCCTTGCACAGCTTATGGATATGAATATGGTGTATACAACCTTCAAGGTTGAAAAGGGTGATGTTGTCACAGCAGTAAATGGAGCTTATGCACTTAACATATTAGGACTTAATGTAACAGTTCCACACAAGCAGGCTGTTATGGAGTCACTTGTGGATATTGATCCGCTTGCTAAAGCTATAGGAGCTGTTAATACGCTTGTAAGAACAGATAAAGGCTATAAAGGCTATAATACAGATATATTGGGACTTGAAAGAGAACTTATAGACGAGGGAGTTGTGCTTTTAGGCAGCCGTTGTGTAATTCTTGGTGCAGGCGGAGCGGCAAGAGCAATAGCATTTTTATGTGCAAAGAGCGGTGCTAAAGAAATATATATGCTTAACAGGACTAAGGAAAAGGCTTACGATATAGCCAAAGCAGTTAATGACTATTTCGGTAAAGAATGTATAAAGCCTATGCTTATAAGTGAGTATGATAAGCTGGAAGCTGATGATTACGTTGTGATACAGACCACAAGCGTTGGACTTTATCCTAATGTGGATGATGTTGTAATTGATGATGAAGCATTTTATAAGAAGGTAAAAGTCGGAGTTGATATTATATATAATCCTAGTGAAACACGTTTTATGAAAATGTGTAAAAATGCTGGAAAGCCAGCCTGCAACGGTTTAAAAATGCTTTTATACCAAGGAGTTGCGGCGTATGAGTTATGGAATGATGTAAGTGTCACAAAAGAACAGGCGGATAAAGTGTATAATAAGATGAAAGAGGAACTTGGAATTGAATAATATTGTACTTATTGGATTTATGGGAAGTGGAAAGACGACATTTGGCCGCTGGGTTTCAAGACGACATAATAGAAAGTTCTATGATACAGATGAGTATATCGAGAAAAAGCAGAATACAACAATAAGCGAAATCTTTGCAACGAAGGGAGAGGAAGCTTTCAGGGATATGGAGACAGAGACGGTAAAAGAGTTATCAGATACTCTTGATAACTGCGTCATATCTGTTGGTGGCGGACTTGTGTTAAGAGAGGTCAATAGGGAGCTTTTAAGAAAGCTTGGAACAGTAGTATATCTTAAAGCTTCTGAGGAGGAACTTTGCAAAAGGTTGAGCAAGGACACCAAACGTCCATTATTACAGGGCGGTGGGCTTCACGAGAAGATACATAACCTTATGGAGCAGAGAGAAGATATATATCTGGATGCGGCTGATATGATAGTTGATACGCAGAAGATGTCATTTGAACAGATGTATACAGCAATCATTAAGAATATGGAGGATTAGCAATGAAGATACTTGTTATTAACGGACCTAATATTAATTTCCTTGGAATAAGAGAAAAAGGAATATATGGCAATGATAATTATGACGCGCTTGTTGATATGATTAACAAGAAAGCAGAGGAGCTTAATGTTAAAGTTGAGGTATTCCAGAGCAACCACGAGGGTGCAATTATAGATAAGCTTCAGGAAGCTTATTACAATGATGTTGATGGTATTGTAATTAATCCGGGGGCATTTACACATTACAGCTATGCAGTAAGAGATGCACTTGCTTCGATAGCTGCAATACCGAAGATAGAAGTACATATATCAAATGTACATACAAGAGAAGAATTCAGACATACATCTGTTACAGTTCCAGTATGTCAGGGACAGGTTGTAGGACTTGGACTTAGAGGTTATCTGTATGCGATGGAAGCATTAACAGATATGACGAAGAGTAATTAATAGAGGATAATCATTATAAAGAAGAACCTATAGCACGATTTGGCTATAGGTTCTTCTTTATAATGGGCAGAATAAAAAGAGCCTGTACACCGATGAAAGTGTACAGGCTCTTTTTAAGAACTTATTATGTTAAAATATAATAAATATCTTATAAATCTTAACCTTTAATCTGATTAACTAAACACGTGAAATATATTCACCTGTTCTTGTATCAATCTTAATTGTATCACCCTGGTTAACAAATAATGGAACTAAAATCTTAGCACCTGTTTCAAGGATAGCTGGCTTTGTAGCACCTGTAGCTGTATCACCCTTAACACCTGGTTCAGATTCTGTAATCTGGAGTTCAACAGTGATAGGTGGTTCAATAGAGAATACGTTACCGTTGTGTGAACAGAGCTTAACCATCTCGTTCTCTTTAACGAACTTAAGTGAATCACCAACATTCTCAGCAGATAATGCAATCTGTTCAAATGTCTCTGTATCCATAAAGTTGTAAAGATCACCATCTGAGTAAAGATACTGATATTCTCTCTTCTCAATATGAGCGAGGTCAAACTTTTCTGTAGGTCTGAAAGACTTTTCAACAACACCACCACTCACGATATTCTTTAACTTTGTTCTAACGAAAGCAGCACCCTTACCAGGCTTTACATGCTGGAATTCAATAATCTGCCAAATGTTATTATCCATCTGAATTGTTAAACCATTCTTAAAATCTCCTGCGCTTACCATTCTTTGGTATACCTCCTAATTATCATAACTATTATAATTCTATAATAAAATGAATAATTTGGCAACCTCTTTTTTGTTTATGTTAATTTATTATTTGGATTTAAAGGTTGAACAGACAGTATCGTCAGCATTTACGGCTGTTATGCCTGATATATCAACGTGGTCAGCCTGACAAGCTTCGTTATTGTTATACACGCAGTTATGTGCGGCACACTTTATCTGAAGATTAAGCTTAGGTGAAGCAGTATTATTCTTAGCAGAGCCATCTTTGTAAGAATAGCTTCCACAGCAAGTTTCACTGCACTCACAGGCATTACTTCCCTTTACATCAATACCATTAAGGCAGCAGCAGTTATCATCATTGTGTACACAGCTACAAGCGTTACAGCTTAAATTAGTCATAATAAATTACCTCCTGTTAATCTTTAACTTAAGTGTCTGGTAAATGCTTTAATAAATAGAACATTTGCAATACACAGTAGTAGTATTAACAGGAGGTGATTTATTATACGTTACATTATAAATTGTATGAAATTTTAACTGATTCTGCTAAAGGAAATGCGTCCCTTTTCACCGCTGTAATAACGGATAAGCACCTTGGCAATTATCTTTTCTTTCTTAACATATGTGTTAGTCCAGTATCTTGAGTCTTTGGAGTTATTACGATTATCACCAAGCATAAAATAACAGCCGTCAGGAACAATATAAGTGTGTGTTTCGCCGTCATCATATATATATTCTTTGATATATGGCTCATCAAGCTCATCACCATTGATGTATACATGCCCTTCCTTAATCTGGACTATTTCATTAGGAAGACCAATAACACGCTTAACATAATTCTCTGACTCATTATCAGGATATTTAAAGATTATAACGTCACCGCGCTTTGGTTCGCTGAACTTGTAAGCAAGCCTGAAACCGAAAAGGCGGTCGCCTTCCCATATTGTATCTCTCATAGAGCCAGATGGAACTTCGGCATTAATGATTATGAAATTGGTGCAGAGCAGGGCAATGATAGCTGCAAATATTACAATTTTAATGAAACTGAAGGCTTCTGATACTATAAATTTAACAACAGAATACTCCTGCTTCTTATTATTATCTGTATGTCTGCTGATATTATCAGAACGGCTGTAAGAATAATCATCATCGTCATCATCGTCATCTTCAATATCATCATAATCATCATCAAAATCGATATAATCTAAATCATCTTCATCAGGTGTATTGTTGTTATTAGTAGTCATACGTTAGTCCCCAATCTAATTGATATACGGGGCGAATGAATTCACCCCGTATATCCTATCATATGTTAAATTGTATTATTTTGCAAGTAATTCCATAATCTTATTACTTCTTGCAATGAATTCAGTCATCTGGTTTCCTGTAAGTGGAGCGTGGCTTATAAGTGCAAGGTCGTAAAGCTGTTTACAGATAATATCAGTATTCTCACCATCTTTATTGTTAAGAACATACTGAACAAGACTGTTGTTAGCATTAAGAATTAAAGTCTGTCCTGTAGAACCAAACATAGCCGGATCCATTCCTGACATACCGTACATCTTCATCATATCCTGCATACGTCTATCCTGCTCGGAAAGAGTAATCATAGAAGATACAGAAGCATCCTTTAACTTTTCAACCTTGATATTAAGATTATCATTGTTAAGTGCTTTCTTAAATGTAGCTGTAAGGCTTTCAGTTGCATCCTTTAATTCATCTTCGCTTGTTTCTTCCTTGAATATATCAGAAAGGTCAGTATCAATTCTTGCAAATTTAAGACCCTCGTTCTTGCCTTCAAGATGAGTGATGAATGGCTGGTCAATATTGTGAGTAAGAATGATAGCATCCATATTCTCTTTCTTAAACATATTGATATACTGGCTCTGTTCCTTCTCATCAGTTACATAGAAGACTGTATTCTCGTGCTTTTCCTTGTTAGCTTCAAGGTAATCCTTAAGTGTTAAATACTTGCCTTCAAGGTTCTTGAATATAATGTAATCATTCATCTTCTCAGCGAACTTTTCGTCTTTTAAGCAGCCAAATTTGATGAATGGGTTGATGTCATCCCAATATTTCTCATAGTTCTCACGGTTAGTCTTGCACATACCAGAAAGCTTGTCAGCAACCTTTTTAGTAATGTAATCAGAAATCTTCTTAACAAAGCCATCATTCTGGAGTGCAGAACGTGATACGTTAAGAGGAAGATCTGGACAATCAATAACACCCTTTAAGAGAAGAAGGAATTCAGGAATAACTTCCTTGATGTTATCTGCAACGAATACCTGATTATTGTAAAGCTTAATTGTTCCTTCAATTGACTCGTATTCTGTATTAATCTTAGGGAAGTAAAGTATACCCTTTAAGTTAAAAGGATAGTCCATATTAAGGTGAATCCAGAATAAAGGCTCTTTATAATCGTTAAATACCTTGCGGTAGAATTCCTTATATTCATCCTCAGTACATTCGTTAGGGTGCTTAGTCCAGAGAGGGTGGATATCATTGATAGCAACAGGTCTTTTAACAATCTTAGCCATCTTCTTTGCTGGAACTTTTTCGACTGTCTCTTTAGTGCCGTCCTCTTTTTCAACTTCTTCTGTAACAGCTTCCTTGATAAATGTATCAAGAACAGTATCCTTATCTGTTACTTCTTCCTCTGGAATCTCTTCTGTCTGTTCGCCGGCATCTTCATTAGTAAGGAAGATTGGTACTGGCATAAATGAGCAGTACTTTTCAACTACTTCACGAGCCTTGTATTCATTGGCGAATTCGTAGCTGTCTTCATTTAAGTAAAGAGTGATAGTAGTACCAGGAGTTGCAGCTGTTCCATCAGACATATCATACTCTGTACCTCCGTCACATTCCCAGTGAACAGCCTTAGCACCTTCCTTAAAAGAAAGAGTATCAATAGTAACCTTATCAGCTACCATAAATGCTGAGTAGAAACCAAGTCCGAAGTGACCGATAATCTGGTCATCATTAGCCTTGTCCTTATATTTTTCAAGAAATGCTTCTGCACCAGAGAAAGCAATCTGGTTAATATATTCTTCAACTTCACCATCAGTCATACCAATACCATTATCAATAATCTTGATAGTCTTATTATTAGCACTTACTTTAACATCAATCTTATATTCAATATCATCAGGTGCTTCATATTCACCAATCATATCAAGCTTTTTAAGCTTTGTTATGGCATCGCAGCCGTTAGATATAAGCTCTCTGTAGAAAATATCGTGGTCAGAGTACATCCATTTTTTAATTATTGGAAAAATATTGTCACTGTTAATAGATAAACTTCCGTGTGTATTAGACATAATTATTATCTCCTATCTTTTAATATTCATTAGATGTAAAGAATAAATATATGTATCTTTATATCCTTAATTAAGTCTAAGTTTAATATTGTTAAAAGTGGAAGTCAAGCAGAAATTAGCACTCAAATCTAATGAGTGCTAACAAAAATTGATATAATACAGTAAAATCAAGGCTTTAGAAAAATATTAAATATTAATAAACTTACTATAATTCTTCAAAATCAAGACCGGCATTAGCAAGAAATGTCTTAACATACTTGTCGAAAGCTGTATCAAGCTGCTTATCTAATGTAAATATATTAAGGGAAGTTCCTGTAATAATATCTACATGACCTTCCTGATACTTCATATTAATAAAGAGACCATTAACATTCTCAGGCATAACAGCGATGTTATTCTTTGCGATAATATCTGTGACAAGTTCATAAGAGGCAAGCATAACAAGCTTCATAGCAGCAGGAACTTTATTACCCTTAATAAGACTAAAACAGAATGGCTTAATATTACCCCATTCTGAATAAGACTTTTCGTTATTATTAAGATTATCCCATTCTTCATCAGAATAATATTCCTTGTTAATCTGTCCATTAATAGTGTATGAACACGCAGTCTTTATTGCGGCTTCTGACAGAAGCATTCTATCGAAGGTATCCTTGATAAGCAGCTGGGACATAAATACTTTAGTGTCCTTAATGCGGAGTGAAATCATTAAATCCTCATTTCTGCGCCAGCGGGGCGCGTGATAATCTATAGTAATGCCATTAATTATAAGCTATATGAGTATACAATAAACTGTATGCGATATAAAGCATAATTTGTATATTTGCAGTATATTATGAAAAGATAAAAATGTCAATCACGAAACATTTTCTCAATGACATCAACAAGTTTGAATAGAACAGTTGAGATAATGCAGAGTATAACAATGCTCATAGATACATAAGTCATCTTGAATACCTGCGAACCATATATAATAAGGTAGCCAAGTCCCTTATCAGCGGCTAAGAATTCGCCGATTATTACCCCCACAAGGCAAAGACCGATGTTGACCTTCATATTGCTTATTATTATCTGCTTAGAACCGGGAAGTATGAGTTTCTTAAGAATATCTTTCTTAGTACCGCCGAGTGTCTTAATAAGAATGATTTTCTCCTTGTCAATTTCTAAAAATCCGGTATATATGTTAATTATCATACCAAATATAGCTACAGATATAGCAGTTATGATAATAGCTTTCATATTATTGCCAAGCCAGACGATTATCATAGGGGCAAGTGCTGATTTGGGCAGGCTGTTAAGCACAATAAGGAAAGGCTCAAGGCAGTCTGATAAGCCTTTCCACAGCCAGAGAAGAATTGCTGCTCCCATTCCGACAATTATAATAAGGAAGAAAGATAAAAATGTTTCAAAAAGTGTCGTCCATATATGAATGAATATGCTGTTATCTTTAGCCATAGCAATAAAAGTTGTGCATATTCTTGATGGTGAGCTGAATATAAATGGATTAAGAATACCAGTACGGGTTGATATTTCCCAGGCGGCAATAAATGCCATTAAAATCAAAAATCTTAATACAGTTATGGAGATTTTATATAATCTTATGTGGTTAAGATATTGTGTACGGGAGTTAGAGATGTCTTTTTTATTGATTGCTTTGATAGATTTATTCATTGTATATCCTCCCATATTTCATTAAAATATCCTGCAAATTCAGGAGCCTGTCTTGAAGTAAATGGTGTCCGGTCAGGAATGGAAAGGTTGATATTAACAACTTTTTTAATATGTGCAGGCCTGTGTGAAAGAATAACGACACAATCGCCCATAGAGATAGCCTCCGATATATCGTGAGTAACAAGAATGGCTGTTTTTTTCTGCTCTTTAATGATTTTGCCGATATCATCAGACACTTCAAGCCTCGTCTGGTAATCAAGAGCGGAAAATGGTTCATCAAGCAGAAGAATATCCGGGTTAAGTGCAAGGGTTCTTATTAATGCCGCACGCTGCCTCATACCACCTGATAATTCTGATGGGTGGACATTACGAAACTGGTAAAGTCCATACTCTTTTAGCATATTGTCAACATTTTCAAGGTGAATCTTATCTTTAAGATGATTAATTTCAAGACCGAGTGTCACATTTTTATAAATAGTGCGCCATTCAAATAAAGTATCTTTCTGTGGCATAAATCCAATTCTTGGAGATATAGCATTATCGTGTAGAATATCATTATTAAAAACAACCTCACCCTTCTGTGGCGAAAGAAGCCCGCATATGATGGAAAGCAAGGTCGATTTGCCACAGCCGGAAGGCCCGACTATAGATGTAAAAGACTGTGGCATAATATCAAGATAGATATTATCAAGTGCAGGAATTTCGCTTTTCGGTGTATTATATGCAAAGGAAATACCTTTAAGCGATAACAGAGGAGGGGATGAATTGGTGGGGAGAGCTTTCATAAATAACCTCTTGGTATAAGTATTGTTATTATAATTTATGCGGCGGGGGGTGGAAATGTGAAAAGGTGTATGGTATTAACAAGAACCAGAAGTCGCAGTGATTTATTCTGATAAGGAAAATTGGATAATTCCTCCTTTACAATTCCACCAAATAAGAGTACAATAATTCAAGTACGCTACTATGGCTCAGTCGGTAGAGCAACTGATTCGTAATCAGTAGGTCGCCGGTTCGATTCCGGCTAGTAGCTTGTAACAGTGAAACTTGCGAGAATGTCAGACAGGATATTCTCGCATTTTTTTAGGTGTGATTTGCAGTGTATGCTGATAATAATATAGAATGTTCTTTTTTAAAAATATTTTCCCGCAAATCACATAAAAAACAAGTCAATCATCTCGAAACCAGCTAAAATCAAGGGGGTGGGTAAGACATTTAATCAAAAAAAGAGATGGAAGTAGGCCTTGTTGACATTATTATACAAGGTTCGTATAATTGTACAGAATAATAAACGCCAGAGTAAGTATTCAAGGCGCAAAGGATAGGAGATAATATGGAAACAAATATCAGACAAGATAACAACGAAGAAGTAGAAATTGATATTATGCAGATCATAAGGATGCTGTTATCAAAGATATGGATAGTAATTGTAGCAGGTGTTGTGACAGCAATAATTGCATTTGGAATAACAGAGATAGCAATTACACCTCAGTATCAGTCATCCATCAAATTATATATAATCAACAGACAGAATGGCACTACTACAACACTTAGTGATATTCAGTCATCAACACAGCTTGTTAAAGATTATAAAGTTCTTGTGACAAGCCTTCCAGTAGTAGAACAGGTAGTTAAAGACCTTGATCTTGATATAACACCAGATGCACTCGTTGGCAAGATTTCTTGTGAAATCGAGACAGATTCACGAGTTCTTCAGGTAACAGTTACAGATACAGACCCTAAGAGAGCTAAAGAAATAGTAGATGCAATCGCAGATGTATCTGCTAAGCAGATAACATCAGTAATGCAGATTGAAGGCGTTAATGTAATTGAATATGGACGTGTTGCAAATGCACCATCAAGTCCTAATGTTAAGAAGAATACAATGCTTGGTGCAATAGCAGGTATTGTAATAGCAATAGCAGTGCTTGTAGTCAACTTCATTCTTGATGATAGAATTAAGACATCAGATGATGTTGAAAAATATCTTGGCATAACTAATCTTTCACTTATTCCATTAACTGAAGAAGAATATAATGGACAGCCAAGCAGTAAGAAAAAGAAAACAAGAAAATAGGTAAACAAGAGAGTGTGAAAGGATTAAAAATATGCAGACAATTAATATAGAAACTAACCAGCAGGATGATTATCAGGTAAGAGAAAGCTATAGAAATTTAAGAACTAACATATTCTTAAGTGGTAGGGATACAAAGGTAGTAATGTTTACAAGCTGTGGACCTAATGAAGGTAAATCAACAGTAACAATGAACCTTGCTTCATCAATAGCAGATGGCGGAAAGAGAGTGTTATTCATTGACTGTGATTTAAGAAAGTCAGTTCTTGTAGGACGTTACAGAGTTAAGAAGGGTGTTAAGGGATTGACACATTTTCTTTCAGGACAGAACACATTAGAAGAAGTAATATATCAGACAAATGTGCCGGATATGGACGTTATTCTTGCTGGCCCAGTGCCACCTAACCCATCAGAGCTTCTTGACAGCCCATTATTCAAAGAGACTGTAAGACAGATGAGAGAAAAGTATGATTATGTAATCATCGATACACCACCTCTTGGAAGTGTTATCGATGCAGCTATTGTTGCACAGGTATGTGATGGTGCGGTTCTTGTAATCGCAGCTAACCAGGTAAGCTATAAGTTCGCACAGAATGTAATGGGACAGCTTAAAAAGACAAAAATTAAGATAATCGGAAGCGTTCTTAATAAGGTTGATTTATCAGAAAATGGTTACTATGGAAGATACTATGGCAAGTATTATGGTAAATACTACGGCAGCTATTATGGACATTATAACAGCGAGGAGTCACCAGATAAATCATTCGAGAAAGCAAGAAAAGCTTCATCAGCAAGAAAGAATACTAACAATGCTTCTAAGCCAGTCAAAAGACAGGCAGGAAGTGTTGGCGAGGTAGCCGCAAGAAAGAAAGCTAATGTGGCAGGAAACAATACTGGTGTAAGAAAGAAGCCATCGGCAGATGAGTTTGATGGAGATTTTCTTATGGATTATGATGAGAAATAAATAACAATAATATATAGATAAATATAAGATTGGAACGAGGATAAGATGAAAGAAAATAAGGGCAGGATGAGTAGAAATAAAAATGTAAGTATGTATGTAGGGGCATTTAATATAATAATGCTCCTGATACTTACATTGCATTTTGCATATATGTGGAATAATGTATACAATACAATGCTTAAGACACCATTTATGGGAAGTGGTAATAAGCTTATGGTATTCACAATCTTTCTCCTTATCTTTGTTACATATAAAATGTGGGGCGGATTTAAGCTTGGATACATTAAACTTGTTAATCTTGTATTCTCACAGTCCCTTGCACTTATAACAACGGCAATTGGAGAATATCTTATAATAGCTTTAACAGCGGGACGAGTTGACAGTATGGGACGACTTGCAGGTCTGATAGCTGTTTCAACATTGATTGATTTAGTGTTCTGCGTATTGTATGACCTTGTTGGGATAAGGATATACGGAATGATATTCCCACCAATAAAATTATTACAGATTAACGGTGTTCATAAAAATCATTTACGTTATAAAATATCTAACAGAAGTGATAAATACGAAGTTTGTGAAGAAATATCATATAAAGAGGCATCAGATGTAATATATAATAAAATACTTCAATATGAAGCAGTTCTTCTTAATGATATTCCAAACAACGAGAGAAAAGAAATACTTAAATTCTGCTTTGAAAAAGATATTCCAGTATATTATACACCTAAGATACAGGATATACTTGTAAGAGGTTCAGAAGAGATTAATCTGTTCGATTCACCATTATTCCTTGCTAAAAATGTTGGAATGACAACAGGACAGGCATTTGTTAAAAGAACTATTGATATTGTAGGTTCAACATTAGGACTTATTATATTATCACCGGTATTCCTTATAACAGCAATATGTATAAAGTTAGAGGACGGCGGTTCAGTGTTCTTTATGCAGGACAGATGTACATACGATGGCAAGGTGTTTAGAATACATAAATTCAGAAGTATGAAAGAAGATGCGGAAAAAGATGGCAAGCCGCATCCAGCGACTTCTGATGACGACAGAATAACTAAGGTAGGTAAATTCATAAGAGCAACAAGAATAGATGAACTTCCTCAGCTTGTTGATATATGGGCAGGCAATATGAGTATTGTAGGACCAAGACCAGAAAGAGTTGAGCATGTTGCTAAATATACACAAGATATTCCGGAATTTGGCTACAGACTTAAGGTCAAAGGCGGACTTACAGGTTATGCACAGGTATATGGCAGATACAATACAACATCTTACGATAAGCTTAAGATGGATCTTATATATGTTGTAAACTATTCACTTATGCTTGATTTCCAGATAGTGCTTGAAACTGTAAAAATAATATTCAGCAAGGAAAGCACAGAGGGCTTTACAGAAGAGAATAGCAAGATAATGAATGAATATGGACAGGAGCTGGAAGCTGCAAGACAGGAGATTGCGGCGACTAGGGAAGATAATTAGAGGATAAGATAATGAGAGTATTAGTGCTGGCTAACAGAGATTTTGTATTATACAACTTTAGAGTGGAATTATTAGACAGATTATTAAGAGATGATAATGAAGTATATATATGTCTGCCTAACGGACCTAAGGTTAAATATATGACTGAAATGGGATGCAGGTATATTCCGATATCGATTGATAAAAGAGGAACTAATCCATTTAAAGATGCACAATTAATAAAAGATTACAAAAGTATATTTAGAGAAGTTAAGCCAGATATAATACTTACATATACGACAAAAGTATGTATTTATGCTGGAATAGTAGCAGGGAATATGGGAATACCATATCTTATGAATGTATCAGGACTTGGAACGGCAGTAGAACAGCCAGGTATATTACAGCCATTAATGATTAGTCTGTATAGGAAAGCGGCTAAGAAAGCAAAATGTGTATTCTTTCAGAATGAACAGAACAGAGAATTTTTTATCAAGCATAAAATGTATAGCGGACATTATCAAATGATTCCAGGTTCGGGTGTTAATCTTGATAAATGGAAGTATATGGAATATCCAAGTGATGATAATGGAATACACTTTTTATTTGTAGCAAGAATTATAAAGGAAAAAGGTATAGAAGAATATCTTAATTGTGCTAAAGTAATTAAAGGAAAATATCCTAATACAGTGTTTCATATATTAGGACCTTGTGATGGTGAGTATAAAGAAATATTAGATGATTATGAAGCAAAAGATCTTATAAAATACCACGGAGAAGTGAGTGATACATCTGAATATTTAAAATTTGCTCATTGTACAATTCATCCATCGTATTATCCTGAGGGAATTTCAAATGTTTTATTGGAAAGTGAAGCAAGTGGACGTCCTGTTATAACAACAGATAGAGCAGGTTGTAGAGAAACTGTTGAGGACGGAGTGACAGGATTTTGCTTCGAAACAAGAAATACGCAGAAACTTATTGAGGCTGTTGATAAATTCGTTAATATGAGCAATGCAGATAGACAACAGATGGGTAAGAATGCAAGATTAAAGATGGAACGGGAATTTGATAGGAATATTGTTGTTGAGGAATATGTTAAAGAAATTTACAGTTAGCAGTGTAATGTAAAAGTAAGGAGATAATATGTCAAATCAAATTAGAGTTTTGCATATGATTGGAAGTCTGGAATATGGCGGCTCTCAAGCAATGGTGATTAATCTATATAAGGCAATAGACAGAGATAAAGTACAGTTTGATTTTATAATGGATCAGCCACATAATAATGCGTTATTGCCTGTTGTACAGCAATTAGGAGCACGAGTTTATACATTGCCAGTTTTTAAAGGAAACAATTATGTTGAAGTGAAAAATGCTTGGGAATCATTTTTAAAAGAACATACAGAATATAGTATATTACATTCTCATATAAGAAGTTATGCATCTATTTATATTCCAATAGCAAAGAAATATGGTTTAAAGACAATTATTCATAGTCATAGTACATCAAATGGAAAGGGGATAAAAGCAATTGCAAAGAAAATAATGCAGTATCCATTAAGATGGCAGGCAGATTATTTTTTTGGCTGTTCTAGAAAATCGGGAGAATGGTTATTTGGAAAGAAAGTTGTAGATGGTAACAAATTTTATATGATAAAAAATGCAATTGATACAGATATATATAAAGCTGACGATAAAATAAGAGAAAAATATAGAGTTAAATTAAATATTGATAATAATCAAAAAGTGTTTATTCATATTGGAAGATTACATGAAGCAAAAAATCATATGTTTTTGCTTGATGTTTTTAATGAGGTGGTTAAAGAAAATTCCAATGCGATTTTGTTATTGGTTGGAGATGGGGAATTACATAATAAGATTGAAAATAGGATTAAAGAGTTAGGATTAGATAATAATGTAATCATGTTAGGTGCAAGAAGCGATGTTGCCAATATTTTACAGGCAGCTGATTGTTTCTTATTTCCATCTAGTTGGGAAGGATTGCCAGTAACGGTTATTGAAGCACAAGCAGCAGGATTACCATGTTTGATCTCAGATAAAATTACTGATGAGGTTGTTATTACAACATTAGTAAAAAAATTACCTATTGATCAAGGAGTGAATTGCTGGAATGATGCAATTCACAAAATTTTGATAAATAAGTGTAATGTAACTAATCAAATATGCGAAGCAGGTTTTGATATAAAAAAATCAGCACAATGGCTTCAAGATTTTTATGAAGGAATATTAATTGATGGGTAAATATATTATTAGATTAGATGATGCGGCTGACAGAATGGATTGCAATAAGTGGAATAGAATGGAAATTTTGTTGGATAAATACAATATTAAGCCATTAGTAGGTGTAATTCCTAATTGCAGAGATGATATGATGAATAAATATGAAGTAGATTCTGGGTTTTGGAATAAAGTGCATAAATGGGAAGAAAAAAAATGGACAATTGCACTTCATGGATATGAACATGTTTATTGCACTACAAATGGAGGTATAAATCCTGTAAATAAGAGATCTGAATTTGCAGGTTTGAGTTTAGAGGAACAAAAAGAAAAAATAAAAAAAGGAATAGATATTTTAAATAAAAATGGTATAGAACCTAAAGTTTTTTTTGCACCTTCACATACATTTGATGAAAATACAATCATAGCTTTAAAGGAGGAAAGTAATATCAGAATAATTTCTGATACTATAGCCAATAAGCCATATGCTCAATATGGCTTGACATTTGTTCCTCAACAGTCTGGAAAGGTAAGAAAATTGCCATTTAGTGTAGTTACTTTTTGCTATCATCCTAATATGATGGTCGATGATGAATTTAAAATCTTGGAAGATTTTTTGAAGAATAATAAGAATAAGTTTATTGATTTTCCAATTCATCAAGTGATTAGAAGAAAAAATTTATTTGATAATATACTTAATAAAATTTATTTTGCAAAAAGAAAGTAGGGTAATAAATAGATGAGTGACCGAAAAAATCTCTTGAATATTTTAGCAATATGTGGAGCTTGTATTTCATTCTATATTGGAGCAGGTTTTGCAACAATGCAGGAAATTATGCAGTATGAAGCTTCATATGGTACTAAGTTCTGGATAGTTATATTGGTAACTGTATTAATTTATGTTTATACAAATATTTCATTTGCAACTAATGGAAATAGAAATAAAATAACAAGAGGAGGTGATATATATAAAGTCTATTTTGGAATATTTGGTAAAAAGATCGGAAATGCAATATCTATATTTTTTGATTATTTTTCGGCATTATTTTGTTATATGAGTTTTGTTGTGATGTGTGGTGGCGCTAATTCTACACTAACACAACAATGGGGACTACCTTTTGGAGTTGGTGCTCTTGGTCTTACAATATTAGTTGTTATTACAACGATATTTGGACTTGATGGTATATTAAAAGCTTTAAGTAAGATAGGACCAGTTATTATAGCTATGATTTTGTGTGTTGCTATAGTTATGACAATAAATGGTATTCCAAATATAGCTGATAAAATGGCATTAATTGATAATGGTAATTTTAGTAATAGTATTAAGCAGGTAGGAAATGGAAATCCGATTGCCTCAGGTGCTTCATATGGTGGATTTGTAATATTATGGTTTGCTGCTTTTTTATCGGAAATAGGTGCAAAAAATAAATTAAATAATGTCAATATGGGAATGGCATTATCCACTGTATTTATTTTTGGTTCGGCTACATTATGTTGTTTGGCTTTGATTGGAAATATAGAATTGGTTGTTGAAGCAGATATTCCTGCTTTAGTTCTTGCCAAACAGATTTCTGGGGTCTTAGCAGAAATATTTGCAATTGTTATATGTGTAGGAATATATTCTTCGGCTGTTCCATTGTTATGGACAGGTGTTAGAAAAATTGTTAGTGAAAAATCAAACAAATATAAATTGATTACTATATGTGCAGGTATGATTGGTTGCGTAATTGCTTGTTTCATACCTTATAGAGGTTTGATTAATATTCTTTATGGTGTAAATGGATATTTAGGATTTATATTAATATTTTTTATGTTGATATATGATATAAGAACAAAAATGAGTAAAAATATACAGAAATAGGAGCACATTATGAATAAATATATTGTATTTTGTGTTGAACATTATAATCCATTGGGAATTGTCAGAAGTTTAGGTGAAAAAAATATAAAACCTATAGTAATTGTTATTAAAAATAAAATTGTTCTTACTTCAAAGAGTAAATATATTTCAAAATTAATTGTGGTTAATTCAATTGAAGAAGGGTATGGATATTTATGTGATATTTTAAACAAAGAGAAAGAAAAGCCATTTGTATATACAGCTGATGATAAAATAACTTGTTATCTGGATGCTCGGTATGATGAATTAAAGGATAAATGTTTTTTCTTTAATGCAGGAAAAAAATCTAGAATTTCATATTATATTAATAAAAAAAATATTTTAGAGTGTGCTAAAAGACATGGACTTAATGTTTTAGATACACTTGTAGTAAAAAAAGGAGACATACCTGAAAATCTTGAGTATCCAATTATTACAAAGGCAGAAGATCCGACAGTAGGTGCGTGGAAAAATGATATGTTTATTTGTTATAATGAGGATGAGTTAAAGAATGCTTATAAAAAAATTGAAAGTCCATCAGTAATATTGCAAAAATATATAAAAAAGAAAAATGAATATTGTTTGGAAGGTTTCAGTATTAATCATGGAAAAGAAATGATTATTACAATTGCATCTACTTATAATTATCTGCTTGATATAAGTTATAGTCCATATATGACTGTAAAAAATTTTGATAGATTTGATATAAAAGATAAACTTGATGCAATGTATCAAGAGATAGGATTTGAAGGGATTTTTGAAATAGAATTTCTAGTTTCAGAGGACAATAAATTATATTTTGGGGAAATTAATTTCAGAAATTCGACATGGAGTTATGCTTCAACATGTGCCGGAATGAATTTGCCATGGTTATGGTCAGAATCTATGAAAAAAGGAAAAATTGATACTCAAGTTATTAAGAAAATTAAGCCAGGATTTACAGCAATGGTAGAAGTGACTGATTTTAAAGATAGAGTGATTAATCAAAAATATAATATTATTAAATGGATAAATGATTTAAAAAATGCAGATTGTAAATATTACATTGGGAAAAATGATATAAAACCAGTGGTTAGTAATTTATGGTCTCGTATATTTGGAAGGGCAAAATGAAAAAAATACTTTTTTATATAAATGCATTAAATGGTGGTGGTGCAGAAAGAGTAATGTCAAATTTATCATCACAGTTTACGGATAATGGATATGAAGTTATATTTGTAACATCATATCCAGCTGAAGGAGAATATGAACTTAACAAAAAGATAAAAAGATTTAATCTTGAAAATGATAATTACGAATATTCAAAGTTGAAAAGAAATTATATTAGAATTAAAAAGTTACGACAAATATGTAAAAGAGAGAAACCAGATGTTATAATAGCATTTATGGCTGAACCTAATTTTAGAGCTATTATAGCTACAATAGGGTTAAGAACTAAAACAATAATATCAGTGAGAAATGACCCTAATAAAGAGTATTCAGGCAAATTAATGAGTTTTGTTGGTAAATGCATTTTGCCATTGGCAGATGGTTGTGTTTTTCAAACAAAAGATGCGAAAGAGTGGTTTCCTAAAAAGCTGCAAAAGAAGAGTACTATCATTTATAATGCCGTGAAGGCTGACTTCTTTGAGATACAGAGAAAACCTATAGATGGTTTAGTTGTTACTTGTGGACGACTTGAAGAACAAAAAAATCATAAAATGCTTATTCGTGCATTTAAGAATGTTGTAGAAAAATATCCAAACACTAAATTGCATATATATGGTGAAGGAAGCTTACAAGAACAGCTTCAGAAGTTAATTGATGATTTGGGTTTGAAAAATTCAATTATACTTAAGGGAATAACCAGTGATGTTTCAAGCATATTAAAAGAAGCTGATATATTTGTGCTACCATCTTTATACGAGGGAATGCCTAATGCACTAATGGAGGCGATGGCAGTGGGAGTTCCATCTATAGCAACAGATTGTCCTTGTGGAGGTTCTAAGATGTTGCTGGAAGATGAAAATGGTGTACTTGTTAAAAATGATGATGAGTATGAGTTAAGTAAAGCAATTGAATTATTACTTATCGATAAAAGTAAAAAAATACAATTATCTAAAAATGCAAAAAAAGAAGCAAATAATTTTAAGGCAGATGATATATATATAAAATGGAATGAGTATATTGAGAAGGTAGTATATTATGGAAAATAAATGGATGATCAAATTACCTAATATGAGAAATGCAATTAAAGGTTTTTCATTACCATGCCTTTTTTTTGCATTATATGCTATATATGGAAATATATTAGCGTTTAATAATGAATTATATTCGACAACGTATCAGTTTATATGTTCTATAATAATATATATGTGTATTCCGATGGGATTGTATTTATTATTTTTTAAACAAAATTTAAAAATCAAAATTAATAACCTTATTCTGCTTATATTACCAGGTACATATTTATTAATTCAGATTGTGCATACATATAATGGATATAAGGGAGAGTGGTTGACAGCTTTTGCTGTAATTAGCTTGTTTTGCCTATTATCGGATTTAAATAAAGTGACGATATTTGAGTATTTTTATAGAATTATTTTGATAACTAATATGATTGCTTTAATTATATATTTAATGAATGTAATAGAACCTAATATGTTTGAAAAGGTACCATATTATACGGAAAATGCAGCTTATTATAATTTCTATTATACTAAATGCGGAATATTTGCAATATATGGTAACAGACTTTGTTCGATTTTTAACGAACCAGGAGGGTTAGGAACGGTATGTGCATTTTTATTTATAATAACTTTTAGAAAGAGTACTAAATTAGAAAAAGCTAATTTGCTTATAACAGGATTTTTAACATACTCACTTGCTTTTTTTATGTTAATATATGTTTTTTTACTTTTATATTTATTTCAAAAAAATATAAAATATTTTTGGATAGCTGCGTTACTAGGAGTATTTTTTTTAATAATACCATATATTGATTTTCATAACGATGTTATTAATTTATTTACGGCACGAATGAAAATTGTAGATGGAAATTTTGCTGGAAATAATAGAACAACAAGTACGTTTGATTATTTATATAATAACTTTAAAAACACAGATGATATATATTGGGGAAGAGGAGTCGGTTAATGATTAGATTCACATTAGGCATCATATAAGAATTATATAGTTCAAATGGGAATACTTGGTACAGGAATATGGCTTGTTGAATGGGTTATATGTGTTGCGATTAAAGCTGGCAAAGGAACATATCAATATATGATATTTGTAATATTTTTATTATCAGTATATCAAAGACCTAATATTCCATTAACGTTGGTAGGATATGTTCTAATATTTGCAGGTTTTGCTTGGCAATATTATGAAAATGGAGATATTAATGAATAAGAAATTAAGAATTTTACATATTATACATGGATTTAATATGGGAGGAGCTGAGACAATAGTAAAAGATTATGCCAGATTATTGGATAGTAATAAGTTTGACCTTACGGTATTGTGTTATGCTCATTATAATGGTTCACCATATGAAAAACTGTTAAAAGATAAAAATATTAATGTCATCTATATATGTGATTATATGCCATTATATTCAAAGAAAGGAAAGATATCTAAAATAATTAATCATTATCAAAGATATTTATTAATAAGAAAATATATCCATCACATTAATCCAGATATTTTGCATATTCATTTACCATTAGGTGAATATATAAGATTTGCTAATCCTTCCCCCAATACAATAATTTTTTATACTCAACATTTCGCAACATCAAGATTATTGCAATTAAAGAATGAAGTGAAAAGTATAAAATGGATGATTAAAAAATATAAATTTTGTATGATAGCTCTAAATGATTCTATGAAAAGTGATTTGGAAAATGCTTTTGGAATAAATGATGTCAAGGTGATTAATAATGGAATTGATATCAGTGAATATAAAAAAATATTTGATAAAAGAAAAAAAAGAATTGAGTTAGGTATATCTGAGAATAAGAAAGTATTAGTACATATAGGAAGATTTACAAAAATAAAAAATCAGGAATTCATAGTTGATGTTTTTGAAAATATAAAATTAAAAAACAAAGATTTTTTCTTACTTTTAGTAGGTAATGGGGAAGATAAAGTTAAAATACAAGAACTATTGAAATCTAAAGGATTGTGTAATAATAGTATGATTCTTAGTGATAGAACCGATGTACCCGAATTGTTAAGAATGTCAGATGTGGCAATTTTTCCATCTTTATCTGAAGGGTTGGGCATTGCGGCAATAGAAATGCAAGTTGCAGGATTGCCTGTGTTTGCATCAACTAATGTTCCTGTTGAGACAAGGATCAGCAATAAGATAGAATACTTAGATATCAATATTGGAGCAGATAAATGGGCAGAATTAATAATTGAAAGCCTAGAAAAAGAGAACAAAGCAATTTATTATAATATTGATAATTGGAACATAGAAAATAATGTAAGGCAACTCGAAGAACTATACGAGGAGTATATTAATGATAATAAATAGTAAAGAAACATCAAGAACAGTAAATGTAATAAGAAATTCAATTGTTACAATATTATGTCAGATAGTGTATTTTATAATGGGGTTTATCTGTCGAACAGTCTTTACAAAAACAATGGGGGCAGAATATCTGGGAGTAAGTGGATTATTTACTAATATTTTAACGATATTGTCATTTGCTGAATTAGGTATAGGAAGTGCACTTGTATATCGATTATATAGTCCCCTTGCTAATAAGGATTATGAAAAGGTAAAAGCCCTTTTGTTATTATACAAAAAGGCATATAATTTTATTATAGTGGTCATATTAGTCTTAGGTGTAGCATTAATTCCATTAATACCTATGATTGTGGAAGCACCTAATGTCAGAGAAAATATTATATTATTGTATCTGGTTTATCTATTACAGACAATTACAAGTTATATATTGGTTTATAAAAAATCAATTTTCATTGCTGATCAAAAAAATTATATAGTTGATATATGTACGCAGATATTTAATATTTTAATGAATATTTTTCAGTGTATATTCCTTATTATTACTCATAATTTTATAGTTTACTGTATTATAAATATTGTATTTAATCTTGTTAATAATATTGTATGTGGAATATTAGCTAATAAAAAATATTCATATCTTACTGAAAAGGTTGATAAGTCTTTATATAAAAATGATTTAAAAGGAATATTTAAAGACGTAAAGGGACTATTAATGACTAAAGTTGCTAGTACTGTTTTTTCAGGCACTGATAATATATTTATTTCGGCTTTTATTGGAATAAAATATGTTGGCATTTTGTCAAATTATACTATGTTAATAAATATTGTAAATTCTTTTATGAATAAGATCTTTGATGCAGTTACGGCATCACTAGGAAATTTGGCAGTTTTTGGTAATAATGATAAAACGGAATTAGTTTTTAAAAAAATGTTTTTTTTAAATATCACTTTATATGGAATGGTGTTTATAGAAATGAGTAATTTTTTATCACAATTCATAACAAAAATATGGCTTTCAGAAGAATTTTACCTGCCACAGATAATTGTTATTATTGTTTTAGTCGAGACGATTTTAAGAAGTATTCATTATCCAATGTACATAACTAGGAATGCGTTAGGAAGTTTTTCTGAATATAGAATATATTTTGTCCTTTCTGCAATTTTGAATATTATTTTGGATTTTTTATTGGTAAAGCCATTAGGAATATTAGGATTATATATAGCGACAATTATCTGCAGAGGTATAACATATTGTGTGGATATATTTACTGTATATCATTTGTATTTGAAAAAGAAGATGCGAAGTTATTTTAAAATGCTTTTAAAATGGATATTATTTTTAGCTGTGATTTTCTTAGTTGCTAAAATAACAACTAATTATATTAATGGGTATGGAGTGATAGTTTTTTTGATTAAGATAATCATTGTTTTATTAGAATATGCAATTGGATTTTGGGTATTATTCAGAAAATCAGAAGAGTATATATATTTTAAAAATTTATTAATAAAAATTGTAAAGAAAAAGTAGGTGATTATTATGAAGTATGGAATTATGACTTACCATGGAATACCAAATTTTGGTGCAATATTGCAGGGATTTGCCTTATGTTCTTATATACGTTCAATTGATGCTGATTGTGAAATAATAAATTATCATTGTGAAAATATAGAAAATAGGGAGATTAGATATCATAAGTCAAATAATTGTATTAAAAACATTATAAAAAGAACTGTTATTTGGCCAAAACAAAAGAAAAAGATTGAGGAATGTATACAATTTTTAAATTCAGTTTATAGCAAAAACGTATATACAAAAGATAATATTAGTGAAGCTAATAAGGAATATGACGGATTTATTGCTGGTTCAGATATGATTTGGAATTTGGAGGTGAATGGTAATGATTTTTCATATTTTTTAAATTTTGTTGATGATGATAAATTAAAGATTGCGTATGCAGCATCTGTGGGTAAGAAATGGAGCAAAGATGATATTTATAGAGTAAAAGAATTTCTGACAAGATTCGATGCAATAGGTGTCAGAGAGCAAGATACTAATCTTCAGATTAATAAGGAGTTGTCAATAGATAGTGTTTGTGTGCCTGATCCTACAATATTAATTAAAAAGGATGAATGGAAAAAATATATATATGATATTGATTTATCAAATTATGTATTGGTATATTTTCCATATGAAGAAATATTAGCAGCGGCAAGAAGATATGCGAAACTTAACAAAAAAAAACTTGTAGTTATTAGACAAGGATTTAATTTATTTAATAGAGAAAATCAGATGATTTATTCACCACAGGAGTTTTTATCATATATATATTATGCAGATGCAGTATTCACTGATTCGTATCATGGAATTTTATTTTCAATGTATTTTAATAAGCAATTTTGGACGAATAATAAGGGGAACAGGATACTTTCGTTATTGGATTATTTGGATTTAAAGCATTGTTTAATAGAAAATGATAAAGAATTCAAAAATATTGTTCAATACTCTGATGTAAATATTAAATTAGATAAATTGAGAAATAGTGGTATAAATTATCTTAATAAATTATTTAAAAAGGAAAGTTGATTAAATGTATATAGATGTTGATTCACAAAAGTGTTCAGGTTGTACAGCGTGTAAGGCTGTATGTCCGGTAAATGCGATAAAAATGGGTATAGATGAAGAAGGGTTCTATGTTCCAGTTGTTGAAAAAAATATATGTGTAAATTGTGGTATGTGTAACAATGTTTGTCCTGCAAAAAAAACTACTAATGAAAGTAAATATGGCAGTATGGATGTCTATGCAATAAAGTGGAATAGCAGTGTACGTAATAAATCGGCATCAGGTGCTTTCTTTCCAGCAATAGCAAAATGGATAATAGAGCAAAAAAGTGGATATGTATGTGGATGTGTCTTTGATGATAATTTGATACCGACACATATTGTATCAAACAAATGGAACGATGTTATAAGAATGCAGGATTCTAAATATGTACAAAGTAGTATGGAAAATTGTTTTTCTGAAATAATAGAGCTATTAAAAAAAGGTGAATGGGTTCTGTTTACTGGGACTTCCTGTCAGGTTTCAGGGTTGTTGTCAATAGTAGAACAATTAAGGATTAATAGTAATTATTTAATTACAATTGATTTCTTTTGTCATGGTGTACCATCACCGAATGTATGGAAAGATTATATTAGATTTTACGAGAAGGAAAAAAGAAGAAATGTAGTTGGATATAGATTTAGAAGTAAAAAATATGGTTGGGGTGAAAAATCCAGAGGTTCCAGTCACCTTAATTGTATAAAATATAAAACAAAATCCAAGCTAAAAGAAGATAATGTTTCTTTAGCTGCACGATTATGGAGAACTATTTTCTTTTCTAATATATGTATAAGAAAGTATTGCCATCAATGTCCATATGCATCTGTAAATAAACCAGCAGATATAACAATGGGGGACTTCTGGGGAATAGAGAACGTATTAAAGGAATTTGATGATGGTAAAGGATGTTCAGTTGGTATTTTAAGATCAGATAAAGCCAGGGGGTTAATATCTGAAATTTCCTATTTGAATAAAACAAAGGTTGATTTGAGGACTGCTGTTAACAGACAAAAGAATGCTTTTGAACCTAGTAAGCCACACCCATTAAGAGAACAATTTTGGAAGGATTATTCTAATTTGAATTTTAAAGAACTATCAGAGAAATATTTCTATTATTCTTATAAAACAAAAATAAAGGGTATAATCAAAAGAATATTATTTATGATGCATTTGAGAAATATTTATTAATAAAGGTAATGCTATGAGAAGAAAAATATTGGTAAGATTTGATGATATTTGTCAAACTATGGACTATAATCAGTGGAATAGAGCAATAGATATAATTGATAAATATAATATAAAACCATTGATTGGAGTTATTCCACATTGTGAAGACACTGATTTATTCATAAATGATGAAAATACTGAATTTTGGGATTATATAAAGAAATTGCAGAGTAAAGGCTATGTTATTGCTATGCATGGTTATAACCATGTATGTGATAATAATTCACACGGAATAGTTAATAATCGTAGTGGTTCTGAATTTGCGGGATATTCATATTCAGAGCAGTATTATAAAATAAAAAAAGGCAAAGAAATTATGGAAGAGAATGGGGTGCATACAGATATATTTTTTGCCCCAAGACATTCTTATGATTTTAACACTTTATGTGCTTTAAAAGATAATGGATTTATATATATATCAGATGGAAAAAGCTATAAACCGATTATAAGAAAAGGTGTTGAATGTATACCATGTAGGTCATCAGGTTGTCCTATTATAAAAAAGAATGGATATTATACAGCAGTATTTCATGCACATGAATGGATAAGGGATGATAAAAGTAAGTGTTATGATGAATTAGTGGAGTTATGTAAGAAGTATCACAATGATATAGTGGATTTTTATGAATATTCCAATAGATCTAATGGTAATTATATAATTCAAGTAACTGATGAAAAATTATATTTAATATGGGAATACAAATTAAGACCAGTATTAAGTTTTATTAAGCATAAGATATTTAAAAAATAAGAAATGAGGGATAATTAAAGATGAATATAAAATATTTAATTGCTAGATATATACTTCCTATGAATAAATATATTAGTTATTTAAGAAAAATAGGTGTTTCTATTGGTGATAATTGTGAAATATACAAAAGTGCTAATTTTGGAAGTGAGCCGTGGTTAATTAAATTAGGAAATCATGTTAGAGTAAATAGTGGAGTACAATTTATAACACATGATGGAGGTTACTGGGTGTTACGAGATGAAAGTTCAGGATACAATAAAGAGTTTTTAGATGCTGATTATCTTGACAAAATTGTTGTAGGAAATAATGTACATATAGGTACAAATGCTGTGATAATGCCAGGTGTAACAATAGGAGATAATGTTGTCATTGCGGTTGGAGCAGTTGTAACACATAATGTAGACTCTAATAGTATTGTAGGTGGTATACCAGCAAAAAAAATAGAAACATTAGATGAATATGCTGTAAAAGCACGTCTCAAAGCTTACAATACAAAAAGTATGACGCAAGCTGAAAAAAAGAAATATATTTTAGAAAAATTAAATGAAAATCTATAAAATTAAACGGTATCATATTAAGATAAATAATATTGGAAAAACAAGAATAGGAAATAAATGCGAAGAAAACTGAGATGTTATATGAAGTATGTTATCTTTCGCAGAAGGACAGGTAATAATTATGAAGAAAATACCGAATGAACTTTCAAAAATGATGGTTGTTCTCAGAACAATTTTATTATTAGCAGTTATATTTAATCACACTCCTGATATATATTTTATGCCTTCTGATTTAATTCAAAAAAATATATTTATATATGTGAATCAGTTTGTGATGAATTTTGTAATTTGTGCGGTACCAATATACTTTATAATGTCTGGATATTTATTATATAAGGAGGACTGTACATATGGAAAATTGTTAAATAAGAAAATTTATGGACTTGTAATTCCATATTTTTTATGGCAATTTTTTCAAATAATTGTTTATGTTATTGCTGCTATTATACCATTGACAAGTCAATTTTTCGTCGATAATAATAATTTTTTAAATATGCAGATAAAAGATATAGTGTGTTATATATTAGGTGTTGGAAAAATTTCAAATGGAGGAATGCCAGTAAATGGACCCTTATGGTATGTTAGAGATTTATTTATTTTAATTATTTTAAGTCCATTGATTAAAAAAGTATTAGATAGATACTCTTTTCTAGTAATCACAATTTTTTTATTTATGATGTATAATCATACAAGAATATTCTTTATAAGAATAGATGGACCATTATTTATGTCTATTGGATATTTAGTATGCAAATATGAAGATTACATATTAAAATTATTAAATAAATTTAATTTAAAGAGCTCTATAATTACTTTTTCTTGCCTGTCAATTATATCTTGTGTTTTTAATTATAATGAATATAATATGTTATCCATATTTTCAGCAATAATTTTATTTATTGAAATAGCTTTGAATTTACAAAAGAATAACAGATTATTTGAATGGTTTAAGAAATTATCAAAATATTCATTTTTTGTGTATGGCTTACATACAACAGTAGTAATTGTAATGGGGAAGATTTTTAATAAAGTTGCGATTTGGGGTAATATAGCTATGTCTATAATAGGATATTTTACACTGTTTATTTTTTCTGTTATTTTCTGCTATTTTATAGCAATTATGGTGTCTAGATTTTTATCTGGACTATTTAATTTAATGAGTGGAAAGAAATTTAATTATAGGTATAATATTAAATAATAGTCAAACATTTCAGCCTGCGTATTTACGGGTATCCCACAAATTGTATTAAAAGTAAGGGTTGTATAAGTGTTATATAATTTATTATGTACATAAAGCTATACAAGATTTATAACATAAATATAAAGGATAAATTAAATAATGAAAAAAATATTGACAATCGATAATAAAGTGATTAACAGTCAACCAGCCAGATATAATAGTATAGATTTTGTTAAGTTTATAATGGCTTTTGCTGTGATTGCTATACATACTCGTCCTTTGGTAAATTGTACTAATAATGCTGTGATAGAAATATATAATAATTTAGTACAGATGGCTGTTCCATTTTTTTTCTTAGCATCAGGATATCTACTTTCTAAAAAAATAAAAATGCAGGATGATAATAAAGAAATTGATATATTAAAAAAACATTTATATAAGATTATATGGAAGCTGTTCAAGTTGCTAAGAATGAAAATACAGGTTATCTTATGAATGAAATGATACCAGAATTTACGACATATAATATTGGAATTTCAGGACATACAATCTATAGATGCGCAAGGAATCTAAAGTCTGCTGTAGCTGAATATGAGCCTTCTGATTATGTAGTTATAGAGACAAGCACAGTCAGGCTTGAGTCAGATAGCATCAATAAAGTATTGAATAATACTTTAGATGTAACGAAATCATATGATAATGGAGTTATGTATTTGACACAAAAGTATTGTCCGGCTGTCAAGTCGCTTTTTAAGCAGATTCAAGACTGGCGTTCTTCAGATAATACTAGTTCATCTTCAAATGTGGTGAATATGGCATCAGCAGATGAAGAGAATGCATTTGTTAGTAAGATGAAGGGCGACTGTGGCGATGCAAGGCTTATAATATGTTATCAGCCTTTATATAATATTAATGAAGATGGCGAGTTAGTTTTTAAGGAAAGCAGAGAGTGTGTAGAAGCCTTTGCCAGACATTGTGAAGATAGTGGAATTATATTTGTTGATATGACTGCTTCGTTTATTAAGTTATATGAGCAGAATCATATCCTTGCCCACGGATTCATTAATACAGCTGTGGGAGAGGGACATTTGAATAAATATGGTCATAAAGCTATAGCTGAGGCTGTAGCTGCTGTGATAAAGGAGGATGCAAGATGAATCTTACTTCATTATCATTTATAATGTATTTTGTTGTATTAATGGTTGTTATGTGTATATTACAGCTTTTAAGAAAGTTGAAAGAGAATGTAAAGATAATTCAATTGTTATTGCTTCTTATATTTAGTTATTATTTTATTATATCATCTGATTGGCGTTTTTTTATATGTGTGTTGTTTGTTACTTTAGTTACATATCTTATTGGAATATTGTTAGATAATGCACATGATATAAGGATTCTTGCAACAGGAGTAGTTGTATTGCTTGCATTTCTAGGTTATTTTAAGTATGCAGATTTTTTTGTTAATAGCTTCAGGGCTGTTGCAGGATTAGATCCTGTTACACTGAACATTATTCTTCCTATAGGAATTTCTTTTTATATATTTAGTGCATTATCATATATTATGGATGTATATAGATGTGAATATAATGCAGAGAGGAATGTTATTAATTTTGCATTATATATAGCATTTTTTCCAAAGCTGATTTCTGGACCGATAGTTCGTGGAAAGGATTTCTTTAATCAGGTAAGAGTGTATAGAGGTGTTGAATGGAGAGAATTTTTAGTTGGGATTCAAATATTTGTATTTGGACTTTTTAAGAAGCTTGTGTTAGCTAACCATTTAGGAGTTTTTGTGGATGATGTGTATAAAGCACCTATGGCTTATAATACGGGGACTATTATTCTTGCTGTTATCAGTTATTCTTTACAGATTTATTTTGATTTCTCGGGGTATTCGGATATGGCAATAGGTGTGTCAAAGGTTCTTGGATTTGATTTTAAGCCTAATTTTAATCTTCCATATATCAGTAGGAATGTTTCGGAATTCTGGACAAGATGGCACATAAGCCTTTCATCGTGGTTTAAGGATTATTTATATATTCCTTTAGGAGGAAGTCGTAAGGGTAAGGTAAGGACTTATATTAATTTGTTAGTTGTTATGTTAGTATCAGGACTTTGGCATGGTGCAGGCTGGACTTATGTTATGTGGGGCGGATTACATGGCATAGCAAGCTGTATTAACAAGGCTTTTGGCAGAAGATTAAAGAAATTAGGAAATTTAGTTAATATGGTAGTTACCTACATTATAGTGACTATTTTATGGGTTGCATTCAGGGCAAGGGATTTTTCAAATGCGATACAGATACTTAAGGGAATGTTTACTATACATTCGGGTATTGCACAGCCATATGTATGGAGTTTTTTTGCAATTGGAATCTATATTATTGCCTTGATTGTTGCTATGATACATAGTAGGAAAGAACATAGTGATGGGATTAATGGTTTTTATCCTGTTCTTGATCTTTCAAAATTCTGGGCACTGGTGATTTTCTTTACATTTTGTGGACTGACCGTTATGCTTGGATATTTTGGAAATACGGCATTTATCTATGGAGCATTCTAAATGGAGTTATCATTGATGGGTGGAGTGTTTATGGAAATGTAACTTACGAAGTATATCTCTGGCATTTCCCTTTATTTTATTTATTGAAGGCGGCTGTTAACGAGATGAATATATCTGTAAACACCCATTGGATATATATGTTAATATATGCACTTATAGTTTGGGGATTTTCATTATTATTGTATAAGGGTGTGGAAGTTCCGTTGATAGCACAGATTAAGAAGTGGGGAAATGAAAATTAAATATATGAAATTCAAATGCAATATAATTACAAGAATGTTTATAATGGAATAACAGAGATTTACAGGAGTTTAAAAGCATTACAGGCGAGACATTGATAAATTATAAAAAATCTATTTCTGAATCTGTTCCTGAATTATTTGATGATAATATGAATGCGATATTATTAACTAAATCTAATTTATATAATATGAAACAACATTTATTATCTTTTATGAATAAATGCGTTAATGACAAGAAATATGATAATATGAATCAAGCATTATCTACAATTTTACAGAATGAAGCTCATAAGGATTTCCTGAATGTGAAAGAATGCCTCTTAATGATAATTTTAAGGATAATGATATAAAGTTATTTCCAAGAGTAAGATGTAAATGGGAGAGAGCTTCAAGAGGGAAGAACACTGATGTGAGGTTGGATAATTATATATATTATCTTTTAATATTTCCATTTTTAAAGAATTTGAAATATTTTAAAGAGGTAACTAATACCCTTAAAGCCGATAAAAGCTCTAGAGAAAATTTTTTTTATTATATAAACGAAAGGCAGAAGATAAAGATAAAAAAGTTGATTTAAGAGATTTGGTTTTTAAAATGGGGCAGGTAGCAATAAAAAATATATTTGATGAAAATTAATAAGAAAATAGCTGCGAGTATAAATTTATTGAGATGCTTATTAAAAATTAGGATATTATTAATATAAAAGTAGGATGTATTAATAGAATATATCCTACTTTTTTGCTTTTAACATTATGAGGATGTGTAATATAATGTAAACGCTCCAACGTAAACGCTCCAACCCATGTACCTTGA
>ERZ779941.145-NODE-145-length-39342-cov-3.417441_pt1 | contig 39342 bp, 26 predicted proteins | sample MGYA00511952_ERZ779941 | MGnify/ENA primary metagenome ERZ779941 (study PRJEB29588, sample SAMEA2142846) | human gut metagenome | biome: human gut; feature: human-associated habitat; material: faeces | place: Denmark | collected 2008/2010 ...
GGGTGCAAGCATATCGGGCAGGACCTACAACAACTGCTACTACCTCATGCCATGCAATGCAGGGGGTGCCAAGCAGGTGACCGCCGCACAACTGAAGAGCGGCGAGGTGGCCTGGCTGCTGCAAAACAGCCGGAGCGGCAACACGTGGGGCATGAGCATCGGCACAGATGTACAGCCATCGCTCACCGCCGACGCGGCGAAGCGGGTGTATAAGGTGTCCTTCAAGCAGGGCGACAAGGAATTGGCGGCACGCTATGCCAACAGCGGCGGCACCGTAACGCTGCCCACCATAGAGGAGCTGGCAGGCGGAAACATCAGCCCTGACAATTACTATAAACTCAGTTTCGGTGATGGCTTCACTGCCTCCACACCGGTCACCGCTGACCGCACCGTGACGGTCACCTTCACCGACCTGGATTATTATCCCATCGCCAGCGCCGAAGACTGGAAGGCGTTCACACAGGAGGTGAAAAATGGCAACAATGTTATGAATGCCCGACTTACTGCAGACATCATCCTTGACGCAACCAGTCCGATGATTGGCTCCCAGTATTATAGTTACTCTGGCGTCTTTGATGGCAACGGACACAGCATCACGTTGAATGTCAATGGCGTTTCAGCATACGCACCATTCTATGCAATAAAGAATGCGGCCATCAAGAATGTACATACAAAAGGGCAAATATCTGTCACAAGCTATGTGTCATCAGGATTAATAAATATGGCCTTTGGGACCAACTCCATCTCCAACTGCATCAGCGAGGTGAATATCACGAGCAGTTATAACAATGGCCCATGTAGTACATCGGGAATCGTTCAATATATTGACAAATATGGCAACACGACCATTTCCGACTGTGTGGTGATGGGAACTTTCAATGCTACAAGCTACGAAGGCCAAAAAGGGATGAGCGGTTTCTGTTACGAACAAAACGGACAATGCACGCTGAACAACTGCCTCTACATCGGCAGCAACAATGCTATAGACTGGTGGGCAGTAACCTTTGCAAAGAATGCCACCCTCAACAACTGCTACTACCTCAACGCGTGTGGCACTGCTCAGGGCACGCCGGTAACGGAGAGACAGCTAAAGAGCGGCGAGGTGGCCAAACTGTTGCAGAACGGGCGCACCAACCAGTGCTACTGGGCGCAGGTGCTCGGCGAAATGCCGAGTCTCTACAACGAAGCAGACAAGGCGAAGGAGAACTACGTGTATTACGACAAAGAAAACAGCCGCTGGGCGTGCGAGAACTTCCATCTTACTTCCAAAGAAATGCCTGTCGGTCTGGATCTTACCGCAAAGCAGTTGAGAAACGACCGCAAGCTTGCCAGTACAGGCAACTACACCGTTTGCCTGCCTTACGCACTCCCTCTGCCCGCCACCGCAAAGGCGTATACCCTGAGTCATGTTGACATGAACGGTAAAGTGGCACGCTTTGTCGAAGCGACTGGCGACGTGCTCGAAGCAAACAAGCCTTATATGCTTGTAGCAAGAGGCAACACAAGTCTCGACGCGAATGAGCCAACAAACGTTCGTGCAAATTCTTCGGACAATATGGAGCAAGGGGAAGGCAACTTCAAGTTCATCGGAACGCTGAATAGCATCGACAACGCCACAGCCGCTGCGCATAATGCCTATATCTTGCAGAACGATAATCTATGGCACAGGGTGACAACAGCCAACCCCTCCGCCATCATTCCACCTTACCGTGCTTACATTACGGCGCCATCATCCTCTTCTGCCAAGGCCCTCTCCATCGCTTTCGACGGTGAGACTACAGGCATCAGTACCATCGAAACTACCGATGCCGACGGCACTGTGCGCTACTACGACCTGCAAGGACGATACATAGGTACATCACTTGATGGCCAGCCCAAGGGTATATATATAAGAAATGGAAAGAAAGTAATCAACAAATAACTAATGTCAGAAGAAAATGAAAAAGTACATCAAACCAAGTGTCAAGGTGAGAATGATTGAAGCAGGAACTATTCTTGCTGGTTCTGGTGATTCTATAGTAATACCGATTATTAACGACGAACCGGCCACAGGCCCTGCTAATGGCAAGGGTGCCTTATTCCCAGATGAAGAAACCGACGAAATCGAGAACAAGAGTATCTGGGATGATTAGCTGTCGCGGATAGGAAGATAGAACTTTTCAGCACATATTACGTCGTGTACGTCATCAAAGGAGGATCAGACCACTGGTTCTCCTTTGATATGTATGTCATTCAACATATATAGGATACTTTCCTATCTATCTTAACATACTTGCCCAAGTATCTTAACATACTTGGCAATATATCTTATGATACTTCTTGGAATCGTGTCAGACGTCTCAGATTGCCCTGACTGCATAAAGAGGGACGTTGGTCAGCCAGTCCTGTTCCCGATAAGGCGACATGCTAAAACGGACGGCATGTAGGTTCTCATGCTTATCAATAAAAGCCTTCAGCGATTTCGACCTCAGGTTCTCCTCCGCCTTCACCTCGATGGGTATGATGCGACCTTGGTGTTGCACGATGAAGTCCAGCTCCAGCCGTGAGTCCTCCCGGCTATAATAATAGGTGGCTATACCTGACAAGGTCTTCAATTGACAGAGTACATAGTTTTCCGTGAAAGCACCCTTGCTTTCAGTCATGGCAGTGTTCGACATCAGCATCAAGGCCGGCTCCATCTCGCTGATAGCCCCAAGCAGTCCCACATCAAGCATGAAAATCTTGAAAGCATTGACATCCTCATAGAATTTCAGGGGCATGCCCACCTCTCTAACTCTGGGCACCTTGTAGATAAGTCCGGCATCGACCAACCATTGTATGGCTGTCTCAAAATCCTTGGCTCTCGCTCCTTTCCTCACCGCGCCATAAACAAATTTCTTGTTCTCCTTGGCTAACTGCGAGGGGATAGACTGCCACACCATACTGATGCGTGTCGCCTCGTCAGCAGAAACATGCTTTGACATGTCACTCCTATATAAATACAGGATATCGTCCTGCACACGCCTCACCTGATTGGCATCATTGGTCTTCAGGAATGTAGTCACCGCCTCGGGCATGCCACCAACGAAATAGTACTCGCGAAGCAGTTTCGTCAGCTTTTCATGGAGCAACGAGATAGTCGCCCAGTCTTTCGACATAAGGACTTGAAAGACCTGTTCTTCGCCCTTTGCCAAGAGAAACTCCTCAAAACTCATGGGGTACATCCGAATGATGTCTGCCTTACCTACGGGTGCAGACTCACCTCTGTGCAAAGCCACTCCAAGCAAGGAACCAGCCACGGCTACATGATATTCGGGGGCATCCTCACAGAAATATTTCAGTGCAGAAAGCCCTTTGGGCAACTCTTGTATCTCGTCGAGGATGATCAGGGTCTTGCCAGGAACAATGGGCTGCCCCGTCAAGGCACCGATAACAAGAATCGTCCGCTTCATATCATAGTCCTCGGCAAACAGCCCTGCCACTTCGGGATTGTTGTCACAGTTGATATATGCCACATTCTTATACTCCCGCTTACCAAATTCCTTAAGGATATAAGTTTTACCCACTTGTCTTGCCCCAGCCAATATTAGAGGCTTGCGCAATGGGCTGTTCTTCCATTCTTTCAGTTGTTTGATGATGCTACGCTCCATAGTCTCCAATGATTATCATTCACAGCGCAAAATTACAAAATCTACACGAATTCAAAGCATGATTTCACGCTTTTCTACACGAACTTTTTGCAGATCCACACACTTTTCTACACGAACTTTCCGCGAAACCATACAGGATTTTTATGCAATAGGTTGTCAAAGGTTGACAAGAAAAGCACGTATTACGTTCAATTCTCTCGAGAATTTATTGTAATACCTATGCTTTTGCTTTACGAAACAGCCTCTTTTGGATAAAATTCTCTCGAGAATTTTGCATGATAGCTTCACGTTTACCATACTGATCATGATATTGTATTGAAAACGAGGCCATGAAAATGCGGTGCATCGTATCGTTCAGTAAGACGTAAAGGGTATGAAAAAGGGGGTGCCTGCAGCCGTAGATGATTTGTCAAACTGACGAAAGGTCTTTTGACAAGTAGAGTTTAACCTGCATTATTCCCTATAGAGTGCGTGTTAAATTAAAATTATTCGATTGCCTTATACGATAACATCTATCATCCTCTTTTGCGTATTGAAAATGCAGCAAATGTATGAAAGACAAACAGGATCGAGCGTGCGCAAGTGTTTACAGACATCCACGATCTTATCAAGACCGTAATAGCAAGGATTCCTTTGATGGTATAAAATAATGGTAAAGATTAGTCTAAAATTCCGGCGCGGGTAGTATTTATTGTAGATTAATTTGTATTTTTGCACCTGATATAGTTAAGAATAAAAGAAATATGATTAGATTGTCAAAATCTGTCGTTGGCAAGGCAGAGTCGGCAGCTGTCGCCCATGTCATCGAAGATATCGGCTACTTAGGAATGGGTAGCGTGGTGCATGACTTTGAAGAGGCCTTAGAGAACTACATCGGCGGCGGTTATCGTTGTATTTGCGTCAACAGTGGCACTGCTGCCCTTCATCTTGCAGTACAGGCTGTCACGCAACCTGGGGATGAGGTATTAGTGCCGTCCTTTACATTCGTGTCCACCTACCAGGCCATCACGGGAGCCGGGTGCAAGCCTATTAGTTGCGAGATCGATCCCAAGACCCTCACGCTTGACCTGAAGGATGCGGAGAAAAGGATCACGCCGAAGACGACGGCTATATTGCCCGTATATTATGCCAGCAACATCACCATGGTCGAAGCCTATCAGAAATTCGCCAAGGACCACCACCTCCGGCTCATAGAAGATGCCGCACATGCCTTCGGGTGTTCCTGGAAAGGAAAGAAGATCGGGTCTTTCGGAGATGTCGTATGTTTCAGCTTTGACGGCATTAAGAACATCACGTCGGGAGAAGGGGGCGCTGTCTTTACCGCCGACCCTGATATCATCAATAAAATCAGCGATGCCCGCCTGTTAGGGGTCATGAAGGACTCGGAGAAAAGGTATGCTGGCAAACGCTCCTACGACTTCGATGTCGTGGCACAAGGCTACCGCTATCACATGAGCAATATCTTTGCAGCCATCGGGCTGGTGCAATTAGGCAGGTTCGAAAAGGAGTTCGCGCCCAAGAGGAGATACATTGCCCGGAAATATACAGAGTTGCTGAAGGATAACCCAAATGTGGAGCTCATCCCTATGGATTATGACGACAGCATCGTCCCCCATATCTTCCCAATTAAGGTACTGAATGGGAAACGGGAACTACTGATTGAAAGGTTCAAGGAATTAGACATCCAATATGGAATCCAATATCGTCCGAACCATACGCTGACCTATTTTAAGAGCGGTTATGCCCTGCCGGTAACAGAAGACGTGTTCTCAAAGATCATCTCTATCCCGATGCATCCGGAACTGACCGACGAGAATATCCGTCTCATCACAGATACCATCAACGGTATCTGAGCGAATGCTAACGACATTGAATTAAGCAAACAGAAACGCATGAAAACAGTAATATTAGCCGGTGGATTCGGAACCCGCCTCTCAGAATATACGAAACTGGTTCCTAAGCCTATGGTGGAAATCGGAGGGAAGCCTATCTTATGGCATATCATGAATCATTATGCCCATTATGGATACAAGGACTTCGTCATTGCCTTAGGATACAAAGGGGAAGTGATCAAGAACTTCTTCTTGCAGTATTATGCCTTGAACAATGATTTCACCATTGACCTCAAGAACAATCACATTGAGTATATCAACGAGCGGCCGCTCGACTGGAAAGTAACCCTTGTCGACACAGGACCTGCATCCCTCACTGGAGGCAGAATCAGACGGTTGAAAGATATCATCGGAGAGGAAGACTTCATGGTCACTTACGGGGATGCTGTCTCCAACGTGAATATCGCCGCTTTGGTTGACAAATTCAAGAAGAGCGGAAAGAAAGCCATCGTCACTGCCGTGCATCCCACGGCACGCTTTGGTGAGATCCAGATCAACGACCAGGACTTCGTGACAGACTTCAAGGAAAAGCCACAGGTGAACCAAGGTTGGATCAACGGAGGGTTCTTTGTCCTGAAGCCTGATGTCTTCGACTATATCGAGGGCGACCAGACGACATTCGAGCGGGAACCTTTGGAGAGGCTTGCCCAAGAAGGCGAGCTGATCTCTTACCGGCACGAGGGATTCTGGCAATGCATGGATACTGTGCGCGACCGTGATTACCTGAATACACTATGGGAGCAAGGAAATGCCCCGTGGCGTGACGACTTAGATGCGAAGTGACAGGATTGATTGCCCTGTCCTATTCTTCCTGATATTCGCGGTAAGGCTTCGTCAGGTCAAGATAGTCGAAGTTATGCTGTCGCTGATGATCGCCATCCGGGATCTTCATATAGTCGCCATACATCTGGGTCAGGTAATGATCATAGTCCTTGATGCCTTGTACGGTCACACCCTCAAAGAGATACGGACCATAAACGCCATTGACAGACTTGGGCATCCAGCCCTTTAGTCCATCCGTATAGTCTGCCGTATACTGGCAACTGTCATAGTCGTATCGCAAGAGAAGCCGACGGATCTTACGCTGGATCTCCTCCATCGTGAAATGCTTCTGGACGAAAAGCGGGATCCAAGAGCTGGGTCCATGACCGTGGCGGTATGGATCACGGTGCACGTAATAGAGCATCTGTTTCCAGAACTCATACTTCGCATAATGGAGATGACGGGCAAGCCAGTTAGAGGGGACAGGGTCCAAGGGGAAAACATCAACATAGATGCCACCTAAATAGCTGAGATGGCGGCGCTCAATCAAAGTAGTGCTCGCATCTTGCAGCTTGCCGAAAGGCAAGGGATACTTCGGATCGTTCTCTGCACAGACAAACTCGTAAGGCTCGGGCAACCATTCCCGGCTATGCTGGATCAGCAGCTCATAATCGGGACGCGGGACAAGGACATCCATGTCGTCATCCCAAGGGATGAATCCCTTGTGGCGCACTGCTCCAATGAGAGAACCTGCAAAGATACCATAACGGATATGGTGCTCTGCGCAAACTTGATCAAAGGCTTCCAAAACCTTGAGCATCCTCATTTGGAGAGGACGAATATCATACTTTGCCATGATAGATCATAAATTTGGCACAAAGTTAGGATAAACTTTCTACATGGCAAAGCCAAAAGGTAAAAAATGAATAAAGAATAAGATATTATGAGTATTTTACAAAAAGATTTAGACCATACGTTAGCTGGACTCACCCCTGCAGAGCAAGCTAAGCTGAAAGATTCCACGATCCTGATCACAGGATGCGGTGGTTTCCTGGGGTATTATTTTATGCACTTCTTTGATGCCCAGGCAGAGAAATTAGGCATTAAGAAAGTGATCGGGTTAGACAACTTCATGTTGGGACTACCCGGATGGATCAAAAAGTTGAAGGACAAACCCCTTTTCGACATCAAGAAATTCGATATTATCAAGGACAAGATCGAGGATGTAGAAGGTGCCGGACAGGCTGACTTCATCATCCACATGGCATCTATTGCCTCCCCGATGTTCTATCGCAAATACCCTATTGAGACGCTCGACGCCAATATCTGGGGGCTCAGGTCCTTACTCGACTTCTATAAGGAGAAGCCGATCCGTGGGTTCCTGTTTTTCTCATCCAGTGAGCTATATGGAGACCCAGACCCAGCGCACGTTCCCACCTCTGAGGACTATTTCGGGAATGTCTGTGCGACCGGCCCTCGCTCCTGCTATGACGAGTCGAAACGCTTTGGGGAGACCATGTGCATGCTTTTCGCGCAGAAATACAAGATGCCGTTGGGTGTTGTCCGCCCCTTCAACAACTATGGTCCCGGCATGAGGATCGGAGACAAGCGCGTCCCAGCAGACTTTGCCTTAGCCGTCATGGAAAACCGTGACATCCAGATCCTGTCCAATGGCTCTCCCACCCGCACCTTCTGCTATATAGCTGATTCCGTGAATGGCTATCTGAAGATCATGCTCCACGGTACTTATGACTATTTCAATATAGGCATTGAGAAACCAGAGATCAGCATCTCGCAATTAGCAGAGATCTATGCCAAGGCAGGAAAAGAGATCTTCGGGTATACGGGGAAGGTGACCTATGCCACCAGTCCTGACAAGGAATACCTGACCAACAATCCCCAACGCCGCTGCCCCAATATCAACAAGGCACGCACGCTGTTAGGCTACCAGCCCACCATCCTCGTCGAGGAAGGGGTAGGCAGGTTCTTGCAATTCCTGAAAGAGAGTGATGAAGGTGAATATAAATGGTAATCAAGGAGGATATCAAAACATGACAATCACAGTTTTTGGACTTGGATTTGTGGGACTGACCACATCATTAGGCTTTGCGGAATATGGCCATACTGTCTATGGAGTAGAGGTAGACAAGGACAGGTTAGCCAGGATCCAGCAGGGCAAGCTCCCTTTCTTGGAAGAAGGATTGGACGAAGCCTTGACCAGGCATCTCAACAAGCGTTTCTTCGCTATCTCACCAGAACAGTTGAATGACGCAATCCGCGATAGCGACTGTATCTACTATTGCGTCGGCACACCTTATGGGAAGGACGGACAGGCAGACTTGACCTATCTCTTCGGTGCCATCGACCAGACCCTTGCTGCCAAGCAGGACGACCGCTTCCGCGTGTTGGTTGTCAAGAGTACGATACCACCTTCCACGACCCAGCAAAAGGTCATCCCTTATTTAACAGGACGAGGCTACCAGGTTGGCAAGACCATTGGCGTCGGCAATAACCCGGAATTCCTCAGGGAGGGACATTGCTGGGATGATTTCATGCACGCCGACCGTATTGTCTTAGGGGTCAGTGACCCGCAGTCAGAAGCCATGCTGCGTGAGGTCTATGCCAGTGTCAAGGTACCTGTCTTCTGTGTTTCCCTGAACACGGGAGAATTTATCAAATATCTGTCTAATACCCTGCTCGCCACCCTGATCAGCTACTCCAACGATGACCCTCGGATACAAAACAGAGCGTCGTGGCTGACCAGATCGGGGGCATCGACGTCGCAGAAGCCTTCCGCATCCTCCACATGGACAAGCGTTGGGGCGGTGCCCCTATGGCTTCCTATGTCTATCCGGGTTGCGGATATGGAGGGTACTGCCTGCCCAAAGATACCAATGCCCTCTATGCCGTCAGTAAGTCTGCAGGATTTGACCCGCAGATCCTGAAGAACGTGATTGCGACCAACGACCAGATGCCCTACTTTATGGCACAACGGATTATCCATGCCGTGGGGGAAGACAAGGATACACGCATTGGCATCCTCGGCTTGTCATTCAAGCCCGGCAGTGATGACGTGCGCGATACACCGAGTGCCAAGATTATCCGGGAACTGATGCGTGCCGGATATACCCATATCTGCGGCTATGACCCTGTTGCCAACAAGGAGTTCGCACACAGGTACGACTTTGACATTGACTATATAGACAGTTATGAGGAGATCCTGAAGGAAGCCCAAGTATTGGTCATTACCACTGCATGGCAGGAATTCAAGGATATCCACACACGGACCGGCAAGACCGTGGTCGACTGTAGATACATGCTATAAGGAAAAGGTAGTCCGGTTACCTGACTTGTCCCATTATATCAAAACAAGTCAGGTAACGGCCTATCCCCTGAGGATCGCCTTGTATTCCGCTATCATCTGATGGGCAATGTCCGTATTCTCAAACCTACGTACATATTCACGGCTCATCGAAATCCGTTTCTCTCGGAAAGCAGCCCCGGGAAGCATCTGCCGAATAGCTTCTGCCATCTCCTCCGGTCGGTCGGGATCTACGTATAAGCAGTCAGGGCCACCAGCTTCTTCCAGGCAAGAGCCTACGCACCCCACGACGGGAAGCCCACTCTGTATCGCCTCGATGATCGGAATGCCAAAGCCTTCATAGCGTGAAGGATAGACAAAGCAATCCGCTTGCTGGTAAATTGCATACAGATCATCATTGGGCACTCCACTCAGCAGATGCACCCTGTGTGTCAGATTTGCCTTTTCCACAAACCGTAATATGTCCTGGACATACGCTGTCTGTCGCCCGACAATGACGAGATGCAAGTCGTCTGGCAATAACGGCAACGCCTTCACCGCAAGGAGAACATTCTTTCGTCGCTCTATGGTGCCTACGTTGAGGATGTACCGCTGTGGAAGGCCATACTTCTGCCTGACCATCGCCTTCTGCATGTCAGAGGAACGCACCGTAAAGCGAGTCCCGCAGCTCTGATAGACCACATCGATTTTCTCTGCTGGGAAATCGCAGTAGTGCAAGATATCATTCTTCGTGCATTCACTGATGGCGATAATGCGATCAGCCTCCTTGCAGGTCATCCTGAACTTCCAGGCATAGATCTTGGTATCGATCCAATGATAATACTCAGGATGACGAAGGAAGATCAGGTCATGAATGGTCACCACGCTCTTGATGCCCGACTTCCTGATCCCAAAGGGCAGTTCCCCAGACAACCCATGGAAGAGGTCTATCCGATCCCTTTGGAGGTCGTGGATGATCCCTTTACTGCGCCAAAATGCTGCCTTGATCCCTGAAAGCGGCCTTTCAGGATATACGAACCTGACATTCGGGCGCAGTACAACCTGCCCACGCAAGCTCTCCTTTCCCGAATCTGGGGCATACAGCCACAAATCCATGTCACCGTCCTCTTGCGCGGACAAGGCGTTGACCAACGTTCTTCCGTAGCTTCCCAAGCCGGTTCCGTTCTTCACGATCCTTTTCGCATCATATCCTATTCTCATGGCCTTATTATCATTAAGAAAAGACAAACATTATAAATCCGGGGCAAAGTCGACTTCGTGATTTCTCAGGTACTTCTTCCAGAACCTTGCACGCTCCTTCAATACCATACGCACGCAATCCTCCTCATTGGCTCCCCTACCCTTGGCATAGGCCTGGGCAAGCAAGGTAAAGAAATGCTTGTCGCCCCATAGGCGGACGAAATTGGCACATCCCTGCTCGATAGTGACCGGTCCGAAATACATCCGGTTGATATCCACCAAGGAGAAATGATAGCCGTCCTTGAGCACGTCCCATAAGATATTTCCCGGTGAGAAATCCCTGTGCATGACCTCGCGCTCATGCATCTGTGCCGTAAAGGAGCCCAAGGCCACTGCCAGATCGTCATAAGAAGCATCCTTATTCAATGCCACCTCATACAAGCGATGCGGATAAGGGCACTGGATACTGATGAAATAGCTCAGTCCCAAGAGACCATGATGGCGCTCCTCCACGTAAGCCACTTCCTCAGGGGTCTCGATACCTTTCTCCCGGAGGATCTTCGGATAAGTCCAAGCACGCATCCCTTTCGGGATCCTCCATCCCCAAGAATAAATATATCTGTTCAGGAAATGAGGCTCATGAAAGCGCTTCACATTCAGGGGAGTGCCATCAGGGGCGACAAAAAGCTTGATCAGGTTCCTGCGCCCCCCATAAATATAGGTTCCCTCGGTATCCATCTTGGAGGGAATGCACTCGATGAACGAACGCAAATGCTCATATTTTGGATTCAACAATATCATACGATGTCATGATTGGGTAATTGAAATGAATGAAGTGGAACGCGAGACTAATCCGTATTTTCCGCATGTGACTTAGGGACAACTTTCCCATTGACGACCTGAAACCGCCTGTCAAACTCCTCGTGCGTACGTTTCCAGCGATGATGGCTCCACAGGTAATAACGAGGATCGCGACGAATCGTCTGCTCTAACATCTTAAAGAATGCCTTGGTAATGCCATACTCCTCCATCTGCTCCGGTTCCCGGGTGATCAGTCGGAAGGTACAGATATAATGTCCTCTCTCCGGTCGCTCCATGTCCACATAGAAAACAGCATCATGCATCTTCCTCATGATCCGCTCTGCCCCCGTAAAGACTGGGGTCTCATGATGCATGAATGGCAACCACAGATGGATATTCTCCCATTTGGGACCTTGGTCGGCGATATATCCAAAGAGGCTCCGCCTGTCCTGCTGACGGTAGCTGACCAAATACCGGAGGATCTTCTGTTTCGGTATACAGACCCCACCCATGCTCTGTCGCATATCAATGAAGAGCCGGTCGAACACCTTATTATATAGAGGGTGGTAAATAAGTCCCATCACCGCATCTGGATGCTGGTCGAAGGCGATGCCTGTAGCGGAAAGGTATTCCCAATTACAGTAATGCCCCAGTATGGCAGCACAGTCCTGTCCTTCATCAAAGCATTTCTCCACGTCCTCCACCTGACGGAACTCAATATGCCCAGCCATTTCCTCCTTACTCATAGACAGCATTTTCAAGGTCTCGAAGAAATAATCACAGAACCAATGGTAGAAAGCCTTTTCTATGGAAACGATCTCAAGTGTGGATTTTTCCGGGAAGGATGTCATCAGGTTCTTGCGCACGATGCCTCGTCGGTATCTCAGCAAATAGTACATGATAAGATACTCGGCATCCGAGATGCCGTAGAGAACCCTGAATGGCAACTTAGACAGGGCATAGAAAAAAGTATATACTACCTTATACATCATCAAAAAAGAATACAAGCCATGGTCCGCCATCATGTGGCAGGCACTTATACCTGCTGCATATCATGCAGTTTCCGATAATATCCATTCCTATTTATCAGTTCGTCATGGGTACCACGCTCTACGATACGCCCTTCATGGACTACGCAGATCTCATCAGCGTTCTTGATGGTCGACAGTCGATGGGCGATGGCAATCGTCGTGCGTGTCTTCATCAGTCGCTCCAAGGCATCCTGCACCAACCGTTCACTTTCCGTATCCAGTGCCGAGGTAGCCTCATCAAGGATCAAGATCGGTGGGTTCTTCAGGATCGCACGTGCAATACTCACCCGTTGCCGCTGCCCACCGGACAGTCTGCCTCCACGGTCGCCGATGCCCGTATCATATCCCTTTTCCGATGCCATGATAAAATCATGGGCATTCGCGATCTTGGCAGCCTCTACAACCTGCTCCTTGGTAGCATTCTCCACCCCGAAGGAGATATTATTAAAAAACGTATCGTTAAACAAGATCGCCTCCTGGTTGACATTCCCAATCAACGACCGCAGGTCGTGTACGCCCAAGTCCTTGACATTCATGCCATCAATCAGCACCTCCCCCTCTTGCACGTCATAATAACGAGGGATCAAGTCGACAAGCGTTGACTTCCCACTTCCGCTCTGCCCCACCAAGGCAATCGTCTTCCCTTTGGGGATTACTAAGTTGATATCCCTCAGCACCCAGTTGGGAACAGGCTTGTCAGATCCCTCCTGAAGCGTTGTCCCATAAGCGAAGCTGACATGCCGGAACTCAATCTCATGCTCGAAACTCTTGATAGGAATCGGATGTTCTTTTTCCTTGATGTCGATCTCCGCATTCAGGATCTTGTCAACACGTTCCATAGAAGCCAATCCCTTCGGGATATTATAACTTGCCTTAGAGAAATCCTTGAGGGGCTGGATAATACTATAGAGCATCACCAGATAATAGATGAATGTCGGGCCCGAGATCACCGGATTGTTCCTCAGCACCAAGGTACCCCCGAACCAAAGCACGATGACGATCATCAAGGTGCCCAAGAACTCGCTCATAGGATGCGCCATCTGTTGTCGGATGTTCACCCTCATGATATCATTACGATAAGCCGTGTTCACCTTATCGAAGCGCGCGTTCATCTTATCCTCAGCACAGAAAGCCTTGATGATACGCAGTCCACCCAAGGTCTCCTCCACTTGGCTCATCGTATCACTCCACAATGCCTGCGCCTTGATGGACTTTGCTTTCAGCTTACGGCCGACGAAGCCCATAAACCAGCCGAAGATCGGCACGAAGACAATGGTAAACAGCGTCAACTGCCAAGAGACGAAGAGCAAGGTCGTAAAGTAAGCGATGATCAGGATCGGGTTCTTGAACAACATATCCAAGGAAGACATGATTGAGTTTTCGATCTCCTGCACATCCCCACTCATCCGTGCGATAATATCCCCTTTCCGCTCCTCAGAGAAGAACCCCAATGAAAGAGAAGTGATCTTCCGGTATAACTGGTTGCGGATATCCCTGACTACACCTGTGCGGATCGGGATAATCGTGGCAGAGGAAAGAAAATAAGACATCGTCTTCAGGAAAGTCATGAAAGCAAGAAAAAGCCCGATGGCCAATAATGTCGTGGTAGATCCCCAGGATGCGATCATCTGCTGGACATAGTAATCCGCGTTATTGCTCAAGACCTCTTTCAGGTTGTCCAGATCCCACTCCATCAGATGAGTAGCAGCAACAGCCTTCTCCGTCTTGAACAAGATCTGAAGGATCGGGATGAGCGCGGCAAACGAAAAGATGTTTAATACCGCAGAGAGGATATTAAACAGGACCGAGAGTACGAGATATTTCTTGTACGGGGGGACAAACCTACGCAGTACCTGGAGAAATTCTTTCATTTGTTTACAAAGATAATGGAATTATCGTTATGAGTCAACTATTTAGCATATTTTATGCTTCATCCCCAAGGGCCTCGCCAAACAAGGTGGCAGAAGTGGAGCCCGTGATCCTCACTTTCACCAATTCGCCGATATGATGATTGCCACGGTCAATGACCACCGCCTTGTTCTGAGGTGTGCGCCCCATAAGCTGCTGGCGGCTTCTCTTGCTAAACCCTTCGACAAGGATCTCGAAGACCTTTCCTTCATCCTTTTTATTGGCAAGGGCACTCATCTCCGTTTGCAAGTGGATCAACTCGTTGAGCCGACGTATCTTCTCCTCTTCCGGAACATTATCCGGCAAATGCTTGGCCGCATAAGTTCCCGGGCGCTCACTATACTTAAACATAAAGGCAGAATCATACCCCACTTCTCTCACGAGCGACAAGGTCTGCTGGTGATCCTCCTCTGTCTCGTCATGATAACCGACAAAGATGTCTGTGGTAATGCCACAATCCGGAATGATCCTGCGGATGGAAGCAATCTTGTCGAGATACTGCTCCCGGGTATACTTACGGTTCATTAGCCTCAGGATCTTATTGCTCCCACTTTGTGCCGGAAAATGGATATGATGGCAAAGGTTCGGCTCAGCGGCAATCGCCTCTAAGATATCCTCGCTCATATCCTCCGGGTTAGAAGTAGTAAAACGAACACGCATGTCAGGGACAGACTCCGCAACCATCCTCAACAGATGGGCGAAGGACAGCGACCCTTCCTCCCGTTTGCCCGATGGGGACAGTCCATAGCTATTGACATTCTGCCCCAGAAGAGTGACCTCCTTATATCCCCTGTCGTGCAAGTCCCGCACCTCCTTCAGGATACTCTCTGCATCGCGACTACGCTCACGTCCCCTGGTATAAGGCACGATACAATAGTGACAGAAATTATTGCAGCCTCGCATGATACTCACGAAACCACTGACATGATTGCCCCCAATGCGCTGGGGGATGATATCACGGTAGGTCTCTGTCGTAGAGAGCTGCACGTCCATCGATGGCAATCCTAACTCGCACTGTCCCACCATTTCCGGGAGATTCAAATAAGAATCCGGTCCGCACACCAAGTTAGCATGGTGGTTCTGAATCAAGTCATCCTTGACACGCTCAGCCATACAGCCCAGGACCCCAAGGATAACCTTACGCCCTTTTTTCTGCTCTGCATGCAAGGTATCCAGACGGTTATAGATCTTGTTCTCAGCATTCTCTCGTACGGAACAAGTATTGAGGAAGATCGCATCTGCGTCCTCTTCCCTCTCACAAACATCATATCCCGCCATCTTCATCACAGAGGCGACGACTTCGGAGTCTGCCACATTCATCTGGCAGCCATAAGTTTCAATATAGAGTTTCTTCATCATTCTATTGACTATGATTCCACGGGAACGTGGAAGTTCTTGGATAAATACATAAACACAACATAAAATACTGCCCCCACGAACAGCCCCGCGATGGCATCAATGACATAATGGGCCCGGATATAAACGGTGGCGAAGCACATCAGGACAAAGAAGGGAAGCTCGAAGAAAAACAATTTCCTGTTCTTGCTATGCCAGGCTAACAGCAACAGGACCATCGTCACTCCCACATGACTACTGGGAAAAGCCGCCGTAGGATGCTCGCCTGCGTCATGCATTTCTTCTACCAGCCCATAGAAGAATCCACCTTGCCAGCCAGGCGTTACCATCCTGTCTTGGTGGAGATTGAAATAATCGTAAAGGTTGGGAAATATCCCCTTGCCAATGTTCTCGATCCCTACAGCACCATAATAATACTGAGGACCTGTCACAGGCAGTAGGATAAAGATGACATAGAAAGCAAAGAAAGAAGCCAAGATCACGAATGCAGACCGCTCAAACTCCTTATATCGAAAGCAGAAGTAAAACAATAGCGTGATCATGATCAAGGGGAAATAAGAAGCATAGCCCAGGCACATCAGTTCGCTGAACACCTTGCCTGGCATCTCCTCACTGAAGAACAATGCCGGTTGACAGCCAAAGATCGTTTGCTCGAGCCCAGCAAAGAAATGGTCCAGATTCGGGAACATCCTGTTGATCTCAAAGGTATCCCCATACCACCAGCCCAACATCAAAAACTGGAATGCCACTCTTGCCAGCCTTGTCAAACGACAAGGCACCATCCTGTACACCAGCCATAAGGCGACGGTTGTCACCCCAATGCGCAGCCTTCCCATGATCATAGCATTGGGATTGGCCTCCTTCGTATAGGCAAACAGCACGATGATCAAGGTAACCAGCATATAACCCAATACCAGCCATTCCAGTGCCATCAGTCCTTTTGCAGGAGATTGTTCGATTGCAAAGAGTTTTTTCAGCTGCTTCATTCGATCCAATGATTTTCCTTATACCAGTCGACCGTGATCTTCGTGCCCCTCTCCAGGTCATAATACGGATGATATCCCAATTCATCCATTGCCGGCTCAATGTCACAACGCCAGTTACGCTGACTCAGGATATTGTATTTGTCTTGATTCAAGACCGACATTCTGCTCGTCAGGTGACCTATCTGCTCGCCCAAGAAAGTAATCACACGCAACAGCCACAAAGGAGCCTTCACCCGGATCCACCAAGGACAACCTAAATCTTCATGGATATAATTGCTGAATGTTGACGATTGGTAGACCTTCCCGTCACTCAAGAAATACTTCCTACCATTCTTGCCGTGATCCAAAGCCAAGAAAACAGCTTGGACAACATCCCATACGAATACGAATGTAATATCCTGGCGCTTGAATCCAACAGAAAAGTCCACATGGTTCCGAATCGACTTCACCATCATGAAATAATCCTTTTCCCGCGGCCCATAGACCCCCGTCGGCCTCAACACAATATAGGGAAAGTCATTGCCTATTGAATCCAGGAACCGCTCTGCAGCCAACTTACTCCTTCCATAAGCCGTATTAGGCTTGGGGAAGTCATCTTCCTTGATCTCCATATAGGGCTGTTGTTCCCGGATAGCGCCAAAGATACTCAATGAACTCATATAAACAAACCGGCGGATCGGCATCTGCAAGGCGAGCAAGGCATTGACCAAGTTGATCGTCCCCTGCGTGTTCACCTTCTCAAAATCGCTTGCATGCAAGCACTTCGTCACACCGGCAGCGTGCACGACGTAATCGAAATCATGTCCTTTCAGCTCTTCTTTCAGATGGTCTTCGGATGACAGGTCAAGCTCTATGAAATGGATACGTTCATCCGTAAGGTATTTCCGTGAACTGGTCTTCCTGACCGCAGCCCACGTTTCCATACCCCTTTTAATTGCCTCCTCGACAATGAAACTGCCAATAAAGCCACTGGCACCGGTAATTAATATTTTACTCATCCTTACATGTCTTCATTTTAATCGCGCCGCCACACTTCCCCGGGTCCTGGTACTTTCCATCAATCTTCACCGGCTCGACATGCAGTCCGATATGCGTCCCCTCGCCAAAATGCTTCCTGATCGCACGCTCGATGTTCGTTGCGTGCTGATGGGCGGCATACAAGGTGATATCCCCTGGCATACGGACATGCATCTCGATGGCAATATGATTGCCGATACGGCGTGTCTTCAGATGGTGTACCTCGCTGACATAAGGTTCATCCTCAGCCAACTTCACAATCTCGTCCTCGATATCCTCAGGCAAGCTCTTCTCCAACAACTCACCAAGAGCCTTGCTGATCAGCATATAGGCAGTCTTGATAATAAAGAAGCTAACGCATACTGCGGCGATCGGGTCCAGCACAGCCCACTTGCTGCCCAAGAGGATAGCGCCTCCAATGCCCAATGCCGTACCAATGGACGAGAACGCATCGCTGCGATGATGCCAAGCATTGGCAATCACAGCTTCAGACTTCACTTCCTTGCCCACCTTATAGGTAAACCGATATGCCCATTCCTTCAGGACAATGCTAAGGATGGCAGCAATGAAAGCAATCATCCCCGGCTGTTCGAGGGCCTCCCCATGGAATGCCTTGTAGATTTTCACCACGCCTCCATAAGCAATCATGACGCCAACGGCGAACAAGGCAAGTCCAATCAACGACGTTGCCAAGGTCTCGTATTTCCCATGACCGTAATCATGGTCCTCATCCTCCGGCTTATTGCTCAGATGGACGAACACAATCACCACCACATCCGTCAGGAAATCAGACAGAGAGTGGACAGCATCAGCTATCATCGCAGCAGAATGACCTACAATACCTGCCACGAACTTAAAGACGAGCAAGATGATATTGATGAAGCTACCGGCAAGGGTAACCCGATATATCCTCCGCTCACGAGTAACACCAGTCATCTTCTATTCAACACTTTGGCTGCAAAGTTACTCTAATTTTTTCGAATTCTCGTTATTATTGGTATTTTAATGTATTTTAAGTAAGAAAAGAAACAGAAATATCAGATTATTTTCGTATGTTTGCATATCGAAAGTATAAAAACACGACTCATATGGGAAAAGGCAAAAAAGGAGGAAAACGTCTGTCAAAACGCCAGCTAGAAGAAAAGCTGCAAGACTTTTTCCAATCACAACCAGGGAAGACATTTACATTTAAAGAGATATTCCACCAGCTAAAATTGGATACACATCCCTTGAAAATGCTGGCGATCGATATCATGGAGGAGATGGCATGGGACGATATCCTCACGAAGGTCAGTGACAATTCCTACCAGCTCAACCTGAAAGGGCAAGTGCAAGAGGGTACATTTATCCGCAAGGCAAACGGGAAGAACTCCTTCGAGCCGGAGGATGGGGGCAAGCCTGTATTCGTTGCAGAGCGCAATTCCATGGGAGCCTTAAACGGAGACCGGGTGAAAGTGCAGTTTCTTGCCCGTCGGCCCAACCACATCAAGGAAGCCATGGTAACAGAGATCCTGAAACGCGCCAAGGATACCTTTGTCGGACGCCTGCGCGTAGACAAGGACATTGCCTATTTAGTCACGCCAAGCGAAGTATTCGCCCATAACATCATCATTCCTAAGCGTAAGCTGAAAGGCGGGAAGACGGACGACAAAGCTGTCGTCAAAGTCTTCGAGTGGCCGGATGACGAGCGCAAAAGCCCAATGGGGGAAATCGTGGATATCCTTGGGCAAAGTGGGGACAACGATACGGAGATGAACTCTATCCTCGCGCAATATGGCTTGCCCTATAAATATCCCAAATCAGTGGAGGATGCAGCCAACAAGATCACAGGAGAAGTCACCCAACAGGACTTAGCAGAACGTGAGGACTTCCGGAAAGTATTCACCTGTACCATAGACCCGAAGGATGCCAAGGACTTCGATGACGCCCTTTCTATCCAGAAGCTTGACAAAGGACTATGGCAGGTAGGCGTTCATATTGCCGATGTCTCCCATTATGTGAAAGAAGGGAGTATTATCGACAAGGAAGCAGCGAAGCGGGCAACATCCGTCTACCTCGTGGACAGGACCATTCCGATGCTGCCGGAGCGTCTTTGCAATTTTGTCTGTTCCTTGCGACCCAATGAGGAAAAGCTCTGCTTCAGCGTGATCTTCGACATGGATGACGATGCCAATGTCAAGAACTTCCGCATAGTCCACACCGTGATTAAGAGCGACCGGCGTTATGCTTATGAGGAAGTGCAGCAATTGCTTGAGGACAATGGCGTCGTGGACGGTACTGGAGAGCCCGCTCCCAAGCCCACCAAGGATCATCCTTATCAGGGTGAGCATGCAGCCGAGCTGATCACCTTAGACGCATTGGCAAAGAAGTTGCGTACAGCCCGTTTTAGAAATGGGGCAGTGAAATTCGAAAGTGAGGAACTACATTTCGATGTAGATGAGAAAGGAAAACCCATCCGCTGCTATTTCAAGCGTTCGAAGGATGCCAATAAGCTCGTAGAGGAATTCATGTTGCTCGCCAACCGGACCGTTGCCGAGAGTGTGGGGAAGGTAAAGAAGGGCAAGGTAGCCAAGACACTCCCCTACCGTATTCATGACAATCCGGATCCACAGAAGTTGGAAACCTTGAAGCAATTTGTCACCAAATTCGGATATAAGCTCAAGACCGCAGGTACTCGTGGAGAGGAAGCCCGCAGCCTGAACAAGTTGATGGATGCTTGCCAAGGCAAGCGCGAGGGGAAGCTGATCCAAACCGTAGCCCTGCGTGCCATGATGAAAGCCAAGTACAGTATTCATAATATTGGTCACTTCGGGCTGGCATTTGACTACTACACCCATTTCACCTCCCCTATCCGCCGTTATCCAGATACGATGGTTCATCGCCTACTCACTCGTTATCAGCAAGGAGGACGGAGTGCCAACAAGGATCATTACGAAGAACTCTGTGAACATTGTTCGGATATGGAGCAGATCGCACAGAATGCAGAGCGCGACTCCATCAAGTACAAGATGGTAGAGTTTATGGGCGATAAGATCGGGCAGACGTATGATGCCCATATCAGTGGCATCCAGTCGTATGGAATCTACTGCGAGATTGACGAAAATCACTGTGAGGGCATGGTGCCTATGCGAGACTTGGATGACGACTATTACGATTTTGACGAGAAGAACTACTGTTTAGTAGGTCGCCGCCATCATCATAAATACCAATTAGGCGATCCTATCCGCATTCAGGTAGCGCAGGCAAATCTTGAGAAGAAGCAGCTTGACTTTACCATCGCCAAGGATTGATGCGTCGGAAGATCTTTTTCAGTCATAAAGAAGAGCTATGGAACTCCTGGTCGCATGCAGGAGGGATCGTGATAGGTGTCATCTTTGGGATTATTTTCCTGATATGGTGTTTTCGATCAGGCAACGGGTGGGCGACTGCCGGCGTGATCCTATACCTGTTTGGGATGTTATGTTCCTATATTGCCTCGACCACCTATCATGCCCTTTCAGCACGATCCAAATGGAAAGAGCGCCTACGTAAATGGGATCACGCCGCCATTTACTGGCACATTGCAGGTTCCTATTCCCCAATAACCTTGATATGCCTTCGCCATCAAGGTTATTGGGGATGGACCCTATTCACCTTCATCTGGGCATGTGCGATTGCAGGCACCATCTCCAGCTTCCACAAGCTCAAGGACCACAGCAATCTTGAGACCCTTTGTTTCGTGGTCATGGGACTATCCGTCCTCATTGCCTTCAAGCCCTTGCTTGACAGTTTGAACGCCGCATCTATCAGTTGGATTATTGCAGAAGGCATCTGTTACATCAGCGGTGCCGTCTTTTACAGTATTAACAAGAAGAAATACATGCATACCGTATTTCATTTCTTTGTCCTTGCGGGTTCCATCTGCCATATCATTGCCGTCTGGGACATTTTGGTGCAGTATATCTAATATTTAGAGCCAAATAGCCTTGAAGAAATCATTAAAGCCCAAGATATGTTGGAGGACAATCTCTGTGTCCAGCCCCCCATTTCTTATTTGGCTTCGATCCCATTTTAAACGTGATGACACTTCCACTTATAATATCTTGATGCAGAATATAATTTTTATTATACTTTCTCCCATTCAAATAAACATCTTGAATATAAATATTCTTCTCCGATGCATTTTGAGCATTCATTATAAATTCCTTTCCATTAGGTAGGCGAAAAACAGCTCTTGAAAAAGATGGACTTGCAAGGACATAGTATCCATCAACAGGGCAAACAGGATATAAACCAAGTGCTCCAAATATATACCATGCAGACATCTGACCTGCATCATCATTTCCACTCAGGCCATCTGAACCAGTCCTATATTCTTCAAGAAGAATTCTACGTATCTGTTCCTGTGTCTTCCACGGTTCCCCAGCATAATTGTACATAAATGCTACCTGATGACAAGGTTCATTTCCATGCCAATACCTTTTTTCGCTAAACATGGAGTCCAATTTAGAAACGAAATGATCCTTTCCACCCATACATTCCATCAATCCATAAACATCATGAGGGACATACCATGTATAATGACATGGGTATCCCTCTGTAATAAAGGAACAATTCATGAAAGCATTATTATCGTTAAGAAAACTTCCATCAGCGTGCCTTCCCTGAACATATCCAGTTCTACGGTCAATTACATTTTTATAATATAATGACCGCTGAGCAAGAACCGTGGCATCTGAATCATATCCCAAAGCTTTAGCAAACATAGACAAAGCATGATCATCATAAGCATATTCCATGGTACGAGAGACTTGCTCACAGGTATGGAAAGCTTCAGAAACAGAATCTTCCAATGGGATATACCCATATTTTTGATATGACCAAAGGGCTCTTCTCCCCTTTCCATCCTTATACTCCTGATAGGTTGAAGGTTCCTCAAAAGCATTCTTTCTTAAAGCCTCATATGCCTTTTCAACATCAAAGTTTCTAATACCTTTCAGATAGGCATCCGCTATCAATGATGCACAGTGATCCCCAATCATTTCTGAAGTATAACTATTCCAACATGGGAAAATGGGTAGCCATCCACCATCATCATATTTATCAATGAGGGATTGTATCATATCACCAGTCTGTTGTGGATATAATATTGTCAATAAGGGATGGAGAGCCCGATAGGTATCCCATAGACTAAAGTCCCCGTAATATATTCCATTTGTTCTTTTTATCTTTTTTCCTCCTGCAAAAGACGGGTATCTTCCATCAACATCACTAAGAGCATGAGGAAGAAAAGACGCATGATACATAGAGGTATAAAATTTTATTAATGCATCTTTCTTCTTTGTTGAAACTTGAATTGCAGAAAGATGATGTTCCCAAATCTTTTGCACAGATTCACGCACTTGATCAAAATCCCAGCCTGGTATCTCCGCTTCCATATTATTACCGGCACCTTCCAAATCACAGAACGAAGTAGACATTTTAACGAGGACCGTTTCACCTTCCTTAACGGGAAATGAGATATAAGCCCCAATAGATGGCTTATGAGAAATCTCTTTATCACCTTTATGGATCATGTCTTTTTCATAAGTCCCATAATGCACGATTCTATTCTTCACCTTCACAAGGAACCAACCACTGAAGCCTGCGGCCCCACCCCATCCTTGGTATATACGATGAACAGGATTACTTCCAGTTACGATACCATTCGCCGCATCTACAAATATGGATCCCTCACCTTCATCACTATTAGGATTAATAACGAAATAAGCAATGCCACTCTTTCTAAAAGTGAAGCGAAAAATGCCGGTATGCGACATACCGGTCATTTCTGCTTTGATACTTCTGTCAAAAAGAGAAATACTATAATAATCAGGGCGTGCTATTTCCTCATTATGAATAAAGTGGCTCGCACGTTCTTCTGGCAAGCATTTTAATGTATCCAGAAGCGGCATAATCGTAACAGATCCATAATCTTGAGTACACCCCCTACTATCCAATGTGAGGCACGAAAACCTTGAAAAGACGTACTCGAAAAATAATAAGGAGAAACACCTTTTCTTTCTGAAGATTCAGTCTGGGCAGTCCAAAAATTCATTCCATTGGGCACAAGAACTGCAGGTATCGTTTGACCTAATTGAGAGTCTCCTGCACGGAAAACATTAGGAGAGAAGCCTGTGCCGATAAATGGATCGACATATTGAAGATATTGGCTTGCCATAGACGACAAAGCTATAAAGAATAGGACATTAAACAAAAAAGATCTTCTCATGGCACGTTAACAATTTGAGATAAAGGAATATCGCCTCTACAAGAACTATTATGCAGGACGACCTGAGAATTATTCTTCGAGACAGGTAGACTGAGATTTTCAATAGTAACATTCTTCGCATCATCCAAAACGAAAGCAGGACGAAAGTCAAAATCTGCAAGGCTCAAATGGACATTACGAAAGGTCAAATTACGTACATGACGTACATAAAATCCCCAGGAAGGCAGTTCGCCAAACATAGAAAACTCTGGATATTGATCCTCCTTCTCAGGAATATCACTTAAACGCCAAAGCGGTAAATATGCCATTCCCTTCGTAGCACGCCCAGGATAAGTAATAGATATATTTTCCAAGATAACATTCTCAATATATTCTCCAGGTAAACCACAAATAGAAGCAGGATGGATATTATGTAAATAGTCAACCTCAGGTCCTCGCAAGTCATAATTGATATCTGGACGGTTGAAGGGAACTTGCACTGATATATTAGCTAACCGGACATTTTTCAACACGCCTTTTCGATTACCTCCTCTTTTCCCAAGTCTGATAAAAATAGCATTACCCGTATTCACAGCAGAGATATTGTCTACAAGAATATCGTCTATAACAGCGCCGTCAACACTTTCAATAGCAATAGCCGAACGAAAAGTATCAAAAACCCTGATATTGCGAATTTCTATATGTCGAAAACCTCCATAAGATCCTGTTCCAAATTTAACCGCGCTTGCACTGCTTCGGATTTCACAATCTCTGACGCGAATACTATCGTTGCCACTTTCTGGATTATAAGATTTCAAACAAATCCCGTCATCTGCACTATTAATATTACAACCTATTATAGCAACATGGCTGCAATCAGTAATATCAATTCCATCATTATTCCAATATGCACGATTAAAGAGATCTACATGATTAAATTCAACATGATCACATTCATTCAAAGAAACTCCCCAATTAGAACTGTTTCGCAAATAAACATCTTCAACTCTTATTCCACTTGTCTTGTAAAAATAGAAAAGTGTAGGGCGAACCAATTCACTAGGTCGTTGACGTCGATTATTATAGTGTTTGTCAATATAAATTCCTTTATGATGAAGACTATCTGCGAAAAGTGCGAGCTCTCTCCCTTGACCATCAATAACTCCGGTGCCAGTAATTGCGATATTCTTGGCCCCATTAGCAACAATCAGAGCAAGATGTGCATTATCATTAAGCTCATCACCCGCAGATTTAGACTCAACATTGAAATAATCATAAGGAGAGATACTTCCCAAGATAACTGCATCTTTTTCCAAATGAATTTCTACATTCGACTTGAGATTAATTTCCCCTGTCAGATACTTACCCGCTGTTAAGATAATACGTCCTCCTCCATCTCGGCTTACTTTATCTATTACTTTTTGGAAAGCCTCTGTATTAAGCGTCCTTCCATCTCCTATAACATGGAAATCTGTCGCAATATAATCACGAGCATAGGTGGTCTGAAAAAGCAGACCACCTATAACTAAAGCAAATATTTTAATTATATATTCCATACTCAATGTCATTCATCATAACCAGGATTCTGCTCCAAAGAATAATTAGTACGTTGACGTTCTATCAAAGGAATAGGACGAAGCTCATAACTTTTATTCATTCCAGATATGCCACCAGCCTGATTTAATCGTACAAATTCATTGTCTCTATAAGCACGCTCAAAAAGCTTCCCACATCTTTTCAAATCCATCCACCTATTTGATTCTCCAAATAGCTCACGACCAGATTCATCCAATACAGTATCAAGTGTTACATGATTCAGCTGCGTCGCATTAACACGTTTACGAATATCATTAACTTGTTGTAACGCTGCAGAGCTATTTCCCATTTTTAGATATGCTTCAGCTAACAACAATTTTGTTTCTGCTGTTCGGAAAATATAAATTTCCCGGGTGCCATAAGGATCCTCCCCATCACTAATGCTGCCAGAATAAATTCCCTTTTCTGCTATATACGGGTCATAAAATTTATAAACTAAAGGCCATGCACAATTCATATTTCCTATCGGAATCTGTGTGTGATATTCATCTGGATTCACAATAAGATAAACAGTCGGGTGAGCATTCATATAAGCAATTTTATCTTCATCCGTCATAACCTCTTTTGGAAAATAGATAATAGTGTCTCCTGCAGAAAATGTTACCGTTTTTCCTGTCATGGTATTTATTGTTGAACCAGACTTACCAGCTACAATCTTACGCTTCAGAAATATCTCACTCGCCCTAATGTCATTCTTTTCAAAACTTTCAAACCAAGCATTTGTAGGCTGATAAGCAAAGTCATTACGATAATAGGGGGCTCCACGATGCATATTACCTGGAAATTCATAAATATTAAAATGGAAATGCTGATATAACCCACTGCTAACACTCTGCTCCTTATTAGAAACATAATTCCAAAGATTATTAGTTCCTTCTCCAAAACGAACTGCAAAAATAATCTCTGTATTAGTTACATTATATTTCCCACCATCTTGCGTATCAAAAAGTTCATCCCAAGAATTCACCATTGGATGCAAATTAATAACATCTGTAAAATAATTGATAGCATCTTGAACATCACTTGTTCCTGCAAAGTTTTTGTAGCTACGAGTTAATAATACTTTCCCCAGGAGATGTTCCGCAAACGCCTTATCCACACGTCCAAAATCATTAGAAGAAAGAGAAACAGGAAGGCTCCCAATAGCAGTTTTTAAATCACTGATAATCTGGTTATAAACCTCTTCGTCAGAGTTACGCGTAAACTCATACGTAGGGGATGTAGATTCTTTTAAAATCAAGGGAACGCCACCAAAGGTTTCTACAAGATTAAAATAGCAATAAGAACGAAGAGCAAGCATCTCTGCTGTTCTAATCCTTTTAGTTTTCTCATCCAAAGTTAAATTCTCACCACGACTCATTGCCGTATTACACTTATTGATGACATCATAATTCGCGCACCAGAATTCATAAAAGGCAGGATCCGAAGAACTTACATAATAATAATCTTGTACTCCATATTGCCCATTTATTAGCCCCTGCGTAGAGTAATCATCTGTCCCATACCACATGCATTTTGTCTTTTGACAAAGAGGACGCATATACATATAGGCAGCATTTACCAACTCCTCATATTGTGTTTCACTTTTTATATAATTCTCATCTGTAGCTGCCGAATAATTTGTTTCATCCAAACTACAAGAAGCAAATGATACCGTACAGCATAAAACAAATATTTTAATATATCTTAGTTTCATATTAATTCCTCCCTAATTAGAATGTTAGATTTAACCCTATTTCCCATGACCTTGTCATAAAATACATAGAATCTGTCCCATTGCTTGCGGCCTCAGGATCAAGACCTTTATAATCAGTAAATACAAATGGATTTTGGCAGGATACATAAGCATGAAGCTTGCTTAAACCTAATTTCTGGATAAAACTTCTCGGAGCATCATAGCCAAGAGTAATATAACCAACTTTAACAAATGATGTCTTCTGCCATAGCAAAGCTGTTATTTCACCTGGATTGCTTAAACCAGGACGACACCATTCTATATCTTTATCATTTTCATTAGCTTCTGACCAATACTTCAGATTAAGATGATTAAACAGATTATTATCATCCCTTGCCGTGGTCCAATGGAACTGAGAATAACTCCATTGTCCTTGCCGCGTATATATATTAACTAACAAGCTCCAATTTTTAAAAAGGAATGTATTCGTTAGGCCACCAGTCCACTTAGGATATCGAGAACCAAGAAAGACCTTATCATCAGTAGTTGTAGTCCAATCTCCATTGTAACCATCCTTTTCATAAACTTTTACTGAACCGGGAGCAAGACCGAGAGCCAATGCCCGATCATATCCTTCATCACCTTTTTTCCAATATCCTACTTTCTTATAATTCCAAACGACACCAACGGATTGACCCACAAACCACTCATTTGCTTCATCTCGTGTAGCTCCACCCGCAAGTTCCTTAATTTCATTATGATTAGAAGTAAAATTAAAATTCATCTTCCAAGTAAAGTCTTTGGTGCGTATAGGGACTAAAGATAAACTAAGTTCTATTCCATTATTATCCACAACCCCTACATTATCCATTACAGAGGAATAGCCCGTCATCTCAGAAAGCACTCGATTCATTAAAATATTGTTAGTCCGGCGACGATAATAATCCACGGTTCCATTAATACGACCTTGGAGCAACGAATAATCAAGCCCGAAATTCCATTCTTTAGTCGTTTCCCATGAAAGCTGGGAATTGGCAAGGTTCTTAATAATACTTGATGTCGCATTTGATCCAAAATTATAACTATAGTTAATAACATTTGATTGGGTGGAATATGGATTCACATTGTGATTATTCCCAGACATACCATAGCTGATTCTCAATTTTAGATTATCTACCCATCTATATTTCTTCATAAAATCCTCTTCTGTAATTCTCCAGCCAATAGCAGCAGAAGGGAAGAACTTCCATCTATGACCAGCAGCCAATCGAGAAGACCCATCATACCGCCCCGTAGCTGTAATCAAATAGCGGTCTTTATAAGAATAATTAGCACGTGCAAAGAAAGAAAACCATTGGTCTTGAATATAATCAGATCCAACAACATCTGATAGAGATTTATTTGCAGCTGCAGCAAGGTTATACCATTTATACAAATCTGTCGGGAAATTCTTAACTTTAGTTGAGATAGCGTCTTCCTTAGATTTTACCCATTCAGAACCAACTAATAATCCCAAAACATGATTACCTACTTTCTTATCAAAATTTAAAGTATTTGTCCAAGTATATTTCAAGGTATTGGTATTCTTAGTATTTGCTGTCGCATTTGCTGGATTCCCTTTTCCATTCTTTGACTGTGCTCCATAATACATACCATATCTGTCAAAATATGCATCGGGAGAAAGTTGAGTTTTAAATGTAATCCAGTCTATTGGCTTAAATTGCAAATAAGCATTACCAAAAGTATGAAGAGCTAAAGTTTCTGTCGTATCGTTTTTCTTCTCAACCAAAGGATTGGAAACATTAGTCAATCCATCGTCAGGGAATGTACGCAAACTTCCATCCTCATTATACATATCAGTAAGAGGATTTAGTCTATATGCTTGACGAACCGTCTCCGGACTTGTTTTTGTCTTGGTATAGGCTGTATATATGCTCATACCGACTTTCAATTTTTTATTTATCTCTTTATCAATGGACATACTAAAATTATATCTCTTATAATTATCTGTTCCTGTTACACCAGCTTCGTCCGTATAGCCCACGCCAAACGAATACACTAATCCTTTAGAACTGCCATATACTCGTAAAGCATGATTTTGCGACACAGCTGTTTGCAACAAAGCATCCACCCAGTCAACACTTTTCCCCGAAATATAATTATTATAAGCTTGAGTCGTTAAAGCCTGTCCATAATCAGCCCGTTTTCCCGTATAGGTATAATCTTTCCAGTTATTGCCCATAAAGCGTTCCACTTTGTAATCTGCATATTCGGAACCATTAAGCATATCAGGAAGATGGTTAGCTGTTGTGAAACTGATAAACCCATTGTACTCAACATTTGTCTTTTCTTTCACTGCTGATCCATTCTTGGTAGTAACGATGACAACACCATTTGCACCACGTGAGCCATAAATAGCAGTAGAAGAGGCATCCTTTAATACGTCTATCCGCTCAATATCATCTGGCGCAATATCATTCATGTTATCCATCATCATACCATCAATGACATAAAGTGGAGAATTAATTCCATTAGCATTGCCTGTCCCACTATTCGTTATCGTATTCTGTCCACGTACCATAATATTGAATCCCGAACCAGGATTATTACCATTACGTGTAATATCAACGCCTGCAATAGTTCCTTGTAAAGCAGCGGCAGCACTCTGCTTGTGGGAATCTACGATGTTATCTGATGTAACCGAAGTTAGAGAACCTGTAAAATCGCTCTTTTTTGCGACTCCATACCCTACAACAACAACCTCCTCAAGTTGTTTGTTATCTTCTTTCATCGTAATGTCAAGATGAGTATTATTTCCCACAAGAAGGTCCTTCATTTGAAAGCCAACATAAGAGACCTCAAGGGTACTATTATTATTAAGACCTAAAAGGGTGAAATTCCCATCTAAATCTGTCACCGTAGCATTATTTGTGCCTTTCTCTCTTACTGTGGCTCCAATGATTGGCTCACCCATTTGATCAACAATGCGGCCTGTCACTTTTCGCTTTCCTAAGGTTCCTTCGGCACTCGTTATATGTTCACTGCGTTTCCCCTCACTTGAAATAGAAAGAACGATGGTTTTTTCTACTATTTTATAATCAATATTCGTTCTAGAGAAAAGCCTATTTAGGACTTCATCCAAATTCTCTTTTCTTGAACTAATAGTCACTTTACGGGTGACATTGATCTGCGTATTATTATAAAAGAACTTATAGCCTGTTTGTTTTTCAATCTGCGACATCACTTGCTTGATAGTTACAGTTTGATTTGGCAATGTCACTTTTTGTGCCAAGCCTGGGAGGCTCAGCAAAAAGAAAAGCATAAAAAACGTTACTTTCTTTGGCAAAGTAAATAGATTCGTTGATTTTTTCATATCTTTGTAATGATTTTAGGATAGTTATTGCCTGCTTATGCAGGTGATAGATTACTAATGACATGCAGGGAGATGTGCCAGCATCTTTCTGCATGATTGTTTTAAGGGGATTGTTCTTTCATACTTCTTTCATTTAAAGGGTTATTAATAAACTTGGATAATCTGCTGTTTCTGACTGATGTCATCAGCAGACTCATACTTGAAACGCATGTTCGAAGAGATGGACAGGATCTCCAATATCCGGTCAAGACGCTGCCGATCCAACGTACCGGTAAAGGAGTTGTGATATACCTGAGGGTTACGGACATCGAAGGTCACGTCAAAGCGCTTAGACAAGCTGCGCAATACATCCTTGACGGATGTGTTCCTAAAGATCAGTTTCTCGTCTTTCCAGGAGGTACATACATCTACCTCGGCTCCCAATACCTTGATATGCCGGTTTGAGGCGGAATAAATAATCTGCTCTCCGGGCTCGATCTTGGCTTCTTTCCATTGGTTGCTTCCCGTAAGGTACCTTAAGGCGATAGAACCTTCTTCCAATGTAGCAGTGACCTGCTTGTCCTCAGGATAGGCATCGACATTGAAATGGGTGCCATATACCTTCACGCTCGCCTGACAGGGGGTGCTGACGATAAAGGGATGGTGGGCATCCTTGGTCACGGAGAAATAAGCCTCGCCCTGAAGACTGACATATCTGTTCTTAGAGGAGAATTCCTGAGGATAGGTAATGCGAGAATTTGAGTTCAGCGTCACCGTTGATCCATCTGGCAATGTGATGGTTCCTGTCATGCCTGGATTTGTCGTATAGGACACCAGGGGTTCCGTAGCTGAATGCGTACTGGAGTAAAATTGATATAAAGAGACCATCAACACGGGAACCAGTAATACTGCCGCAACCCTTTCTATCTTGCGAAGAAGTATCTTGAAACGATCCTTGCGTATCTTCCCGTCTATCTTCTTCCATGCTGCCGCTGTATCCACGTGCTGCAAGACAAACAACTGGTCCGTGGAATGATAAATAGCCGCCATATCAGCTGCGATGGATCGATGTTCTTCCGATTCATTCACCCAGTCCTCAACTGCCTTGATCTGCTCTTCATTGAGTTTCCCCTCGAAATAAAGAGGAAGGAGGGATTCTATTTGATCGTTTAGGTTAGACATATTTCAGCTTCTTTATCATTATGACGGAGCAAAAAGATGGATTCCTAAAAAAACTACATTTTTTTAATTTATTGCCATCCATCATGATCCAGAAATCGAAAAAGATAGCGATTTTACCATTCTTTTTCCTTAAAAGCTTGGACCGTCATAGAATTTTCGCTATTTTTGCAGTGATAGAAATAAAGGCGAGATGAAATATACAGAACTACATCGAAGTCCCAAAAAGCTGGTTATAAGTATGACCACGCGGAAGGAAGCCACTATTTTTACACGAAGGACGGTGTGCTTACAGAGCCCATCCCATATCACGGATCGCACGAGATCGCTAAGGGATTGGCGAATAAGCTGATTAAAAAAATATAAAGTATAAATATCAAAGAAGCAAGGGGGAAGACTCCCTCACTTATAAGAAAAAAGAGGAGAATTGATTATGGAAAAGATTATCATGACGATCGAGAAGTCAAAGGACTATTTTGACGCATACTCAGATAATTGCGACGGCATCTACGCAGGGGGGGCAAGCATTGATGAGGTAAAGAACAACACCTATGAGGCTATTAATGCCTTGAAGCGCAACCTTCCGGAAGACAGATGGCCTAAGCCGTTGAAGAGTGAATTTGAGATAGAATGGAAACTCGATGTACCCAGCTTTCTCGAATATTATTCCCATTATATGTCCCTCGCAGGAATGCAGAGAATTACAGGCATTAATCAAAAACAATTATCCAACTATCTCAACCATCGGGCAGTTCCAAGGCAGAAACAGGCAGACCGCATTATAAATGGTATACACAAGTTCGCTGCGGAACTGATGAATATCACGCTCTGATTTGTGAAATGCCACCCTTCTCATCATCATAAGACGGCAAGGGGATGCTTTGAGGAATGGATAAGGAAAACCCCAGGCCACTTAACTGCGAACTGGGGTTATTCTGATTCGTGAACTCATGCTACGTTGGAGGCCATCCTCCATGACGAGCATTCGTATGCTTACTGTACCATATACTTGAATAGAGAGGTCTTGTTGCCCTCACGCGTCACCCTGATCAGGATGACACCAGGATGTACGCTGACGGTTACGTTGTCTGCGCCGTTCACACTTACTTTATCAAGCAACATGCCATTCTCAGCATAAGCCTCAACTCCGGTGATGTCTTTGCGTGAGCTTGTCACCGTAGCCTTATCCTTGGCTGTCGTCACATAGATACCTTCCTTGTCGGATACGTTCTTCACGCCTGTCGTCTCACCCACCCGTGAGAGATAGAAACGACCGACGCAAGAGCCTTCCAGATAGACAATAGGTTCCTCACCAGCCATATACTTCATACCCGTAAGGCGGTCGTAAAGCATCCAGTCGGCAGCATCTGCATTGCCCTCAGCATGGAAGCTGAGCCGTACAGAGTCTGCCTTGGCGACACACACTCCTAATTCTACGACATCGCTGTCCAAAGGACGGATATCATAACCTCTGCCTCCATCGATGGTGAACACGGCAAGAGCAGGCTTATAGTCCTCATCCATGAGCGTCGCTGCCTTGGCCTTGCTGCCATTGAGCAGCACAGCACCAGAGGCATGACTACCGTCAGAAGCCGTGACGCGAAGCATTCCTCTTTCGGAAGCAGCGTCAGTCATTGCTCGTTTGGCCTGGGACGCTGTCGTTGCGGTCACTCCGGGCTGGTCACCGAACAAGGTATTGTCGTAGTTCACCTGTAGCTGATTGACTGTCTTTTCGGATGCCTCTACAAAGAAAGCTGCGGATGGTGCCACGAACTTGTCTGCATCTGTGAGCGTGGTGGAACTGATCAGGTCGCCATCCACATTGATGATGGAGAAAGCTCCATCCTGATTATAGAGTTTGATGCCGCTGATCACTTTCTTGTTTTCCTCATTCTCAAGGAAGTTAGCGATGTTCAGGTGACTCATCGTTGGATTGGCAACGAGGAAGATGCCATCGCCATTTGCCTTGCTGTCGTTGGTGTAGTTGAGCACAAGGGCATTATCTGCATCTCTCCAATACTGGGTGCTCCACAACTTGCTCGCCGTTGTTGCGTCATGTTTTACCGTTGCAGAACCTTCTGACTCTCCAAACACATTATAATAATTATAGGCGCGGTCGCCTGCCTTTGGCAGATGGATGGTATAGTCATCGCTCGAATGATTGTTATTGTCAGCCATGAGCGAGAAGCACAGCGGAGCCCCATGATCGGACATGGTTGCATAGTCTTGGCTCAGGCCGTTGAAGGCATGGCTCCAAGTACTCTTTGAGATGAGGGTCACGTCGCCGAGCGATGAGCTGCTGTTGGTATAGTTACCTTTCACGCTGGCTTTCCAGATGCGCTGGTAGACGAGTGGCGTGATACGGACAGCGAAGTTGTCTGGATCTAAGGTATTATCGAGATCCTTGAAGTAGTTCTCGGGCTTGACCTCAGAAGCATAGAAGTCACCACTAAAGACTTGGGCGAGGGGTGCCGACCACAAAGTTGCAATGCCGTTGGTGAGTTTCAGGTCTACCCAAGCCTTGTTGTAGTTGAGTCGGAACACATTCTCCACAGCTGCCCCGGGCTCGAAATGGATGCCATTGCAACTGTTGTCGTAAGTATCCTTGCTGTCAATAGCATTAAGCACTGGATACACTTCAGCGTTCGTTGGGATCACAACATCAGTACAATGGTAAGGAGATCCCTCGATCCAGTTGCTCCAAGTATTCCAGTCTGTGCTCTTCGTGTCAGGATTCCAGTGGGTTAGCGTGGGATGAACCACGTAGTCGATGGTACCGTCCTGTTTGACACCACCTTCTTCAGAGGCTTTCTCCTGCATGACGCGCGCCGTGTACATACCCGACTTCGTTGTCGTAACAGAGAACTCATAAGTAGTCGTACCATCGTTGTTGTTGGTTGTCTTTGGTGAAGACAGCTTATCAGTGCTCTGGTCGTAAGCTTCCACATAATAGTTCAGACCGGTCTTTCCCTTAAAAGAGAAGGTGATGTCAGTGCCCTTGCAGGCATGTGGGTTGTTCGCATCTGTGATGTCTCCGTTGCAGGAATCGTCGTCCTTGCAGTCGGGCACGCCATCTCCATCAATATCACTCTGAAGCAGGATGCCGTAAATCTTTTGCACATCGGCAGCCTTGACTACTCCGGCGATGGTGATGACCACCTCATCGTACTGCTTCTTCGGATTCCACACGTAGATATTGTTATTCTTTGTTGTAATCACGTCAGCGCCAATGACACTCCAGTCGGTCTTGGTATCGCCGGTAGCCACACCATCGAGATAGGTCTCCACCTTCATCCATTTGCCTACACCGATGCCTAAGGGGTCGAAGCCTTTGCCATCGGAGTTTCCACCAAAGATGCTCTGGTAGTTATTGTTGTCCATGACGATGGCAAGCTGTTGACGGTAGTCGGCACGTCGTCCGAGCTTCACTGCAATTTTGGTACCTCCGCCTATCTGAGCCACATTGCCGAGCGTGACGCCCGTAGAGAGTTTATTGTCGATGAGATAAGACAAATTACCGATGCCTCCTGCCACTGTCACGGTACTGAAGTTGCCCGTGAGGTTACCATCGATGCTGGCTCCGCTTGCGTGCGACTGGTCAGTAAGGGATGATGGTATAGGTGCAGAGATGAGCGTCGAGTCGCAGCCGAGCGGGTCGTCACATTTGTCAATGTCGTCTCCTGCCTCATAGAAGGGGTAGAAGAAGTCCTGCTCGGAAGCATTCACTCCTAAGACTCCATCGTGGTAGAGAGCCATCTGATCGAAGTCGATATCCTTGGGCACGATGGTGGCAAACTCCATCTTCTGCAGCTTGTCGGAGCCTGCAACAGCAAGGTTAAGCACGTTGGCCTGATTAAGGATTGAGCTATACACCTTGGTTCCAGCTTTATAGAACTCCATGCTGTAGCCGTTGAGCAGGTTCACATTAAGTCCTGTACCCTTCGACTGTACCACAAAGCCTATCTTTAGCCGTTGGTCAGAAGCCACGTCCAGAGCCTCGCGGAAGGTCTTAGCCTTGCCTATCGTCTGAATGGCAACCACACCGACGTGGCCGGCAACATTCAATCCTGCGATATACTTGGCATAGGTATCTTTCTTGCCGTCGAGCAAGTATTCGTCACCACCGTCGAACTTAGAAGCGGAGATGAGTGAACCTGTCACGCCAGGCATTTCTTTAGAGATTTCCATGCCATTGGCAGTAGATATCACGTTCTCACACTGTACGGGATTACTGCTCTGTCCTTGGTTCTTCACCACGGTTACATCATCATAGCAACCGTCATCGGCGGTAGCGCGGAAGACATATTTGGTGCCCGCTGTGCCGTTCATTCCGGTAACGTGACCGTCCTTGTCCACCGAGGCACCGCCTTCGATGCAGCTCCAGGTTACGGGAATCGTGTTGTTATGGTAGAGTTGAAGCGAGGTCTGGTCCTCGCAGATGTTCATATCAGGTGTGGGGTCGATGTCGCAGTGATGCTCAATATCAGGAGCTGGAGCCACAAAAGCATAATTGAATACCGTAGCCCCCAGGTCGAGCTTGAGGCCCACAAACTGAATGGACACACTGGAGAACGGCTTGGTGGTAATAAAGGAGAAGTTGACCGTACCACCCGTGGCAACATTCAATTTGAGAATATTTTGGTCCACCTGATAACTTTCCATCACCTTACCAGCCTTGTCGTATGTCTTAATACAGATGCCCCCACCTAACAAGTCAAGGTTAAGCACTGAAAACGAGCTTCCTTTGAAGCCCACAACAGTCCCTGCGCTGAAAGGTTCTCCTTCCTTAACGAAGGTCTGTACCTTGACCGGAATGGAGCTTCCTAAAGTGAGAATAGCCTCTGCAGGCACATTATCCGTTAAGTTAGCATTCACCAAATTAGCTCTTCCGTCAACGTCCTTGTCCTTTGTCAAGCCATAATCCGTACAATAATCGTCGAAGTCTTTCATCGTGTTGGTCACCGTACCCGTCTTGTCTTTGTTGGTCAGCGTGTAGGATGTCACCTCACCTACGTATGCATAGTGGACATCGATGGCAGCTATCAGCTTTACGGATACGCCCGTATTGACGAGCCTTACCTCATCGAATTCATCCGGAGCCACAGCCTGTATGTTGCAAGTGGCATTCTTGGAACCGGGTAAGGATCCCACGGAAAGACTCACCCCATTGAAGGAGCTGCCAGAAGTTGCATAAACAGAACCCACCTTCACACCCTCGCAATAGAACTCTAAGGTGAAATTCTTAATCAGCTCGACGCTCAATACACCAGTGCCACCTTCCTGCGCGATGCAGAACCCTGCCACAGTACCGGCTGCATAATGGTGTGTCAAGTCGCGTATGCTCGTTAAAGGTGTAGCGACCAAACCGGCTCCGACACCGTTCACGAAGGCGGTGTAGTCAGAAAGGTCGTTGTTGGTCATGTTGCCTAAGTTCTTAGGCCATGAGGCCACACCCACTGTGTTGTAGATGTCATTGGCTACGCAGTTGCGTCCCACGAGGGCGCGGCAATGTGGAAAGGCATACACCAAATCCTTGTGGGCTGTGATCTCCGACTGGATGCCTGCCTCATTCGCCTTGCTCTTCTCGTAGAGCAGCGTCTTATGGACATCATAGTAATGCTTCCCCGACAGGTCTGCGCCTGCAGCCCAAGCCTGTACGGTGCAAAGCGACATCACGAAGATGACTGCTAAAGATAAAATCTTTCTCATATCTCTATCCTTTTTATTTTCAATTGAATATACTGCTCTCATCAACGGGATTCGAGTCGTTTACGGTGCCTACGTATTCTGAGGCAGGTCCTGCGATATTCCCGTCTTTCAAGTCGTCATGCAATTGGTCGCCATCGTATTGCATCATAAGGTCGTGCCTCACCGTAATGCTCGCAAGAAGCGGCAGCGATGCCTCTATCTGATAGGAAACAGACTCTGGGGTGATATAATTCTTTTTCATTTGAATATGATTTTTTTACCGTTTGTGATATAAATGCCTTTGGAGGGATGGAGGACTCGCCTGCCTTGCAAGTCGTAATAGATCACTGGACCCTCCTGGTGGGTATGGATATTGCTGATGCCAGTGGTACTCCCATCTTCGAAACTGAAGGTAAAGGCCTTGCCTTTCGTCACCGTCTTCTCGGATTCCGTTGTCGCTTGGACGTAGCAACGGTTCGCCATCAGGAAATCATCGGCTGGATAACCTAACGAGAGATCAACATCTGTATAGCCTTTATCTTTATCTGCCAAGGTCTCAGAGAAAACATAGATGCCCTTGCGGTAATAAGGTGAAGAAGCATCGTCATTGAGCACGAAGTCCTCGCTTTCTGATACGCCCTTCAGGACATCCTCACTGATGTCTGAACGGTATCCTGTAGCCTTGTCGATATAGAACTTCAGCAATTGGTGGGCATCATCGTCTTTGGCGAGTGCCACGGCACCATAGCCTGCAGGCAGGGATGCGGTCTCATAGAAGCGTATGCCACTGTAGTCGGGCAGCCATTTGGCGATATAAAGGGTGACGTCAGGATCAGTATTGACAATATCGAAGGGGAACCACAACGATACATAGCGGTAACCTTTGAAGGCTGATGCGTTCTGACTGTCCACGGCACGGGCTTGGATGAAGCGGGCGCGATGGAAGCTCCAGTTGTAAGCATCAGCAGGAAGGCCGACTGTCGATGTGGCTTTCTGATAGACGAGCGCTGCTTGGTTGTAATTGGAAGAAACCGTATTATCGGGCACACCGTTGTCATTGGTGTCGGCAATGTCGAGATAGCCTAATGGCACCTCCTCAGCCTTGGATTTGCTTCTGTCGAGCAGCATCATGGCATACACGCCGTTATCGTTGCTCTCGTCCTTTGGCACGAGGTAGAAAAGGGCTCGCCGCGACTTGTCAGCGGTCTCAGAGATAAGAGGCATCATCTGGCTGGTGCCGGAGGGATTGCCTATAAATTTCTTGCTGTTGACGTTCTGTATGTAATAAAGACTATGTGTAAAGGTGCTCACAATGCCGATCGGCTGGTTGTTAGCATCGCCTTTTCCGGGTACGGCAAGCGTGAGATGCCAGATATTGGCGGCATCGCGCAGGTTGACACTATTGCTAAATATATCTGCCTTAGAGATGGTCGTCTTTTTCTCTGCATCAAATTCTTCAAGCGCAGCCTTATCCACATCAGTGAGGAAGCCGCCTTTGTTGGATCCGGTACCAGTACTACTGATGAGCTTGATGCGTTTTCCATTGTTCTCGATACGAAAATACCAGTTCTGTACATTTCGTATATCGGTCTTGCTCACGTTCAGATATTGCAGATTATCATCGTAGGGGCTTTGTGTTACCACCCATTCCTTGTCAAGGTTTGACAGCTCGTAGCTGCTTGAGGGGGCGGTCATGCTCACCTCGCCTGCGCTGTTCAGGCAGAGATACTTGTCGCCGCT
>ERZ779941.150-NODE-150-length-37983-cov-2.668899_pt1 | contig 37983 bp, 35 predicted proteins | sample MGYA00511952_ERZ779941 | MGnify/ENA primary metagenome ERZ779941 (study PRJEB29588, sample SAMEA2142846) | human gut metagenome | biome: human gut; feature: human-associated habitat; material: faeces | place: Denmark | collected 2008/2010 ...
CGCGCGGATATAAGGTACGCGCACGAATATTGAATTTGCATTGAATTTAGAATCAATTTCGAATGCATCATGATTCATTTCCCAATGATTTCCAGTTTCGTTTGGATTCAATGGAAATTCCATTGGCAATGCCATTTTTTTCGGCACAGGTTCTCGTCAAGCGCAGGTCGTGTTACCGCCCAAAATCGACTTTCTTATATGCGCCATTGTTCGTAGATGGCTAAGGGAGAAAATAAAAATATCAGACAAAGAGGAATGAATCACTTGCCATGGTCAGGGCGCGAAGGAAAGGTTTGCTTGCCCTTGGTAAGAAGATCGAAAAAAATATCCCATTCCATGCAATCTTTTTGAAAACTTGTCTTTCTATAAAAAATGGCAATCCTTTAACTGATAAACAGTATGAAATGTATCTATGTAATGAAGAAAGCTTGGATCATATGCCTGTTGATGGGCATGACCGCTTGCTCCTCAGACAATGTGGTCGTAGGAAATGTGAAAGTGTCAGAAGTCAAGACCTCGGAATGTAAGACCTCGGTATCAAAGAATGACACTCGTCCTGAGTTTTATGATGATGTTTTTAACCAAAAAGCAACCCTGACGATGCAGATGGGGACCGGTAACACGGTTGATGCACGTTTCATGGATGTGCGGGATAATTGCATAATTGGTCAGTTCCATGTAGATGCAAGTTGCAATGATCATCAACTTGTCCTCGTTCTGTATCCGGAAAAAGATGCGCTTACGGATTGCGTCTGTATATATGATGTGGATTTCAAGATCCAAGACCTGCTCCCTGGTGACTATCAGTTAGCAGTTTATCATACTACTTCAACAAAGGAAGTCAATGCATCTAACCGGATCTATCAGGGGACAGTGACCTTGAATGCGCATCAAGCCATCTCTTTGACGATGGATCGTTAGCGTCTTGGTGTTTCATGACCGGGCCTTTCTCGATCTTTGTGTTTTTTAATAAAAAAGTTCTCAAACCCGTGCAGTCTTTTATGCATAGTCTACTCCTTTTAATAAAAAGGTTAAATATGTCTCTGAATGTAGATGTTGATATAGAAGCATGCAAGCAAGGGGAACGAGAAGCCCTCGGAAATTTATATAAAGCATATTCTGGCAGGTTGCTGAAGGTATGCTAGCACTTTCTGCACTTAAAAGTGTTAGGCATGGAGATTGAAAATATCATCAACTTTCTGTGTCTTGTCTCAAAGAAGCATCCTCAGACGAGCATGTTGGACCGTGCGGTCCAGTTCTCCCTATTAAAAATTGATTGCAAAAGCCAGCATTTTTCTTTCTGTGGGCGAGAAGAAAACAAAAAAGGAGAGCATATTACTCTCCTTTTTTGAGTGATCCGTTTGGGGCTCGAACCCAAGACCCCAACATTAAAAGTGTTGTGCTCTACCAGCTGAGCTAACGGATCAATCATTCGCTCCTTATAAAAGCGAGTGCAAAGGTACTGCCTTTTTTTGGAATAAACAAATTATTCTGAGGTTTTTTACTGATTTTTCTCCTTTTCCCCCATGATGGGTCATTCTTCTTCTCCCCGAGTGAGATCATCGCTCATGATAGGGCTTTGCTCCTTGGTGACATATTTCTGCCAGTAAGCAATGATGAGGGTGGTCAGCGGAAGGGCAATGATCAATCCGATGAATCCTAATAACGCGCCCCATACGGAAAGAGATAACAGGAGAATGGCAGGGTTGAGTCCCATCGCCTTTCCCATGACCTTCGGTGTAACGATCATGTCAGAGATGATCTGGACGATGATGAACACTAAAACGGCAGAGCCAAAGACAATCCAGAAGTTCTCTCCCGTGTCAGCAGCTTTCAGCATGGCCAGGAAGGCTGTTGGAATCAATGCAAACGTATGGAGATAAGGAACCAGATCGAGGATACCGATCAGAATTCCAAGGCCAATGGCCATGGGAAACCCGATGATGGTAAAGCCGATGCAGAACATGATGCCCATGATCAAGGCAACCATTCCCTGTCCTCTGATATAGTTATTCAATTCACGAGAGACATCAATGGACAGCTCATGCCAGAATGGGCGTACTTTCTTGGGAAAGATGCGGATCCAATTGTCTGTGAGATACTCATAGTCGAGCAAGATGAAGAACATGTAAAGCAAGGTGATGCATGATGCTACAATACTGATCAGCACATTTGCCGTTTGCCCTACGACGGAGAAGACCTTCGGCATGGTCGCCTTCAGCGTATCTGCAAAATCCTTGCTCCGGAAGAAATGCTCTATTTGCTTTTGGTTATCCCGCAGCCAGTCTTGGATGACAGCGATGATATTATTGGTATGAGTAGTCTGATTGATGAATTTCATGGCTACCTCGCCGAGCTTCTGGAATTGGTCAATCATGGGTGGGATGATGCAATAGATGATCCCACCAATGATCGCAATGCAGAAAATCATGGTGATGATGATGGCAATGGCGCGTATCCTGACGTGCATCTTGTATTGCACGAACTTCACAATAGGATAAAGCAGGTAGGCGAACAGCCATGCGATGAAAAATGGAAGCAGGACGCTGCTCAGATAATTCACGATACAGAATACAGCGGCTATGATCAGGGCGATCCCTATCCATCGTATCAGTTTGTCGAAAGTGATTTTTTCTGCCATATTGATTCTTGTTAAAATAAAGGCGTCAAGTTATGCCTTGTCCTCTTTTGCCTCTTCCTGGAGCGCCTTTTGATAGCATTCCCGGCAGAGAGGTTCGTATTCAGACTGTTCTCCCAGAAGGACTCGCTTGCTATTCTTCACCAGTCGGTGACTGACATAGGCGAGAGCCCCACATTTGACGCAGATGGCATGCACCTTTGTCACTTCGTCGGCAATGGCGCACAACGCAGGCATGGGCCCAAAGGGTACTCCCCGATAGTCCATGTCCAGTCCGGCGACGATGACACGTACCCCTCGGTTGGCAAGCTCGTTGCAGACATCTGGTAGCTGATTGTCAAGGAATTGTGCCTCATCAATCCCCACGACATCTATTTCCGATGATAAGAGTAGGATGGAAGCAGACGAGTCGACAGGCGTGCTGGGAATAGAATTCTGGTCATGACTGACCACATCCATCTCTGAATACCTGACGTCTATGGATGGCTTGAAGATCTCCACCCTTTGCCGGGCGAACTTCGCCCGTTTCATCCTGCGGATCAGTTCTTCTGTCTTACCAGAGAACATGGACCCGCACACCACTTCAATTCTTCCGGGACGGTGCGTCTCCCCGATTAAGTTTTCAGTCATTTCGCCGCAAAATTACAAAGACGTTTTAAAAATTGCAAAGAATTAGCTGTATTTTTTGTTAGTGAAGATTATTTAACTATATTTGTCCCTTAATAGTTAATGTACATGGGCATATTATATATTGTACCTACTCCGGTGGGAAATATGGAGGATATGACGCTGCGAGCCATTCGTATTCTGAAAGAGGCAGATCTGGTTCTGGCGGAGGATACTCGTACATCGGGTATTCTATTCAAGCATTTCGATATTCACAATCATCTGATGTCGCACCATAAGTTTAATGAGCATGGTACTACCGCAGGGATCGTGGAGCGATTGAAGGCTGGCCAAACAATTGCCTTAATCAGTGATGCGGGTACGCCTGGCATTAGTGATCCCGGCTTTTTCCTGGCTCGCGAGGCGGCTAAAGAGGGTATTACGGTGCAATGCCTTCCGGGTGCAACGGCATGCATACCGGCAATTGTCTCTTCCGGGTTGCCTTGCGACCGTTTCTGCTTTGAGGGGTTCCTTCCTCAGAAAAAGGGGCGTCAGACGCATTTGGAGGCTCTAAAAGGAGAAACACGGACGATGGTCTTTTACGAGTCTCCTTACCGACTCTTAAAAACTCTCAAGCAGTTCGTCGATACCTTTGGGGAAGACAGGCAAGCTTGCGTTTGCCGGGAGATCTCTAAAGTGCATGAGGAATCGGTGAGAGGGACCTTGGCAGAAATCGTTGCCCATTTTACAGAGACAGAACCGAGAGGAGAGATCGTTATCATCGTCGGTGGAAACAGCAACAAAGATAATAAACTAAAATAGGAACATTATGAAAAAACTACTAATTTTAGCGTGCATGGGAGTCTTCTTGCTATCTGGATGCAAGAATGAAAAACCGGCTCCGAACCTTGCAAACATAGAATCTACGGATTCGCTGAAGAGACTCATCGCTCAAAAAGATACAGAGATCAATGACATGGTGGGAACCTTAAATGAGATTCAAGAGGGCTTCCGCGAGATCAATGAGGCCGAAAACCGTGTTAGTCTGGTGAAAGATGGGGAAGGCGCTGATCAAAAACAGCAGATCAGGGAGAATATCCAGTTTATCTCCAACACGATGAAGAAGAACCGGGAGCTCATCAAGAAACTCCAGCGGCAGTTGCGGGAGAGCTCGTATAAGGGCGTGGAACTCAAGAAGACGATTGACAACATGCTTAAGCAGTTGGATGAGAAGGACCAGCAGCTACAACAGCTTCGTGCAGAATTGGATGCGAAAGATATCCATATCTCGGAGTTGGATGAGACTATTAATAACCTGAATACGGATGTTTCTGACCTGAAGACTGAAAGCGCACAGAAAACGGAGACGATCAACAACCAGGATAGGCAATTGAATACGGCATGGTTCGTTTTCGGTACGAAGAAAGAGTTGAAGGAACAGCATATCCTTGTTGGGGGAAAGGTACTGCAATCTAACTTCAACAAGAGCTATTTCACGAAGATCGATATCCGTGTGGACAAGGAGATCAAACTCTATTCGAAGTCTGCGAAGATCCTGACCATGCATCCGGGAAGCAGCTATACACTCACCCAGGATAATAACAAGCAGTATGTCCTGAGAATTACGAACCCACAGATCTTCTGGAGTACCAGCAAATATCTCGTGGTCTTGGTGAAGTGATTATCTTTTATCCCTGAAGAAATCTTGCATGAGTGCCCTGCACTCTTCTTCCAATACGCCCGATGTGACTGTCGCCTTAGGATGCAGCGCATCGGGCGCATATCGCGTGTATCCCCTTTTCTCGTCGGATGCCCCATAAACAACGCGTTTGATTTGTGCCCATCCGATCGCGCCTGCGCACATGATGCAAGGCTCAACTGTGACATACAACGTACAATCTTGTAAGTATTTGCCCCCTAAGGCATTCGCTGCCATTGTAATGACCTGCATTTCAGCATGGGCAGTAACGTCACACAAGGTCTCTGTCAGGTTGTGTGCCCTGGCAATGATCCGGTCGTTTGCCACCATGACAGCCCCAATGGGAATCTCCCCGGAGGCTCTCCCTGCTTGTGCTTCTTGGAGAGCTTTCCGCATAAACAGCTCATCTTTATTCTCTTCCATGTCTGCAAAAGTACAATATTATTTTGAGTTGTGAAATTAAATCATTACTTTTGCATAAAAAGTAAGGCAATGGCAGAACACAATGATCTGGGAAAATGGGTTGAGGAGATCGCGGCACGCTACCTTCAGGAACGTGGATATGTGATCAAAGACCGTGACTGGCGTTTTGGCAAGCGCGACTTGGACATCGTTGCCCTGACGGAGGACCTGTCTACGGTCGTCTTTGTAGAGGTCAAGACCAGGTCGACTGAAGAGCTGGAGCTTCCTGAAGAGGCAGTAGATTCCATGAAGGTCGCCAATCTTGGGATCGTGGCGAACTCCTATATTAAAATGAATGATATCGTAGAAGAGGTACGCTTTGACATCGTGACAGTAGTGGGCGATCCTGCCTCCACGCCTCAAATAGAGCATATTGAAGACGCCTTTAATCCTTTACTCTTATAAATGGCATGAAGAAGAAAATCATATACATAGATGAGATCGATTCAACGAATCGGTATTTGAAATCCCACCAGTCAGAATATCCTGAGGAGATGACGGTTGTCGTGGCTGATTATCAGTCTGCAGGAAAGGGGCAGGGGACTAACATATGGGAGAGTGAGGCAGGGAAGAATCTCCTATTCAGTATCTTGGTGCACCCTGTACGGGTACCCGTCGCACGTCAGTTTCTTCTTTCAATGGCACATGCGCTCTCGCTGAAGGATGCGCTTAGCGACTATTCAGATGGTTTTACGGTCAAGTGGCCGAATGATATCTATTGGAAAGACCAGAAAATATCAGGTACATTGATTGAGATGACATTAGGTCAGGGTCATATAAAGGACTGCATTTTTGGGACCGGGGTGGATGTCAACCAGCAGGTATTCCTTAGTGATGCTCCCAATCCCGTTTCTTTATGTCAGATCGTAGGGCATGAGGTGGACCGGCAGGAACTTTTGGAAAAGATTCTTGGCAATATGGACCGGTACATGAGTTTATTGGAAAATGGCGATTATATAGACATTGCCGGGATGTATCATGATTCTCTCTATCGGAAACATGGCTTCTATCACTACCGTGATGCAGAAGGGATATTTGAAGGTGCGATCGTCGAGGTGGAAGATGATGGCCATCTGATTTTAAGAGACCGTGTAGGCGTGATGCGTAGTTATGCTTTCAAGGAGGTGGAATTTCTCCTATCATCCATGAATTCATCAATTTAACAATATCATTATGACTAAATTTAAAAGAATACTTCTTAAACTCAGTGGGGAGAGCTTGATGGGGAAGCAAAGTTATGGCATTGACCCAGAGCGCTTGCAGGATTACGCACGGCAGATCAAGGAAGTCCATGAAATGGGCGTCCAAATGGGCATTGTCATTGGTGGCGGTAATATCTTCCGGGGATTGAGCGGTGCGCAGAAAGGCTTCGACCGTGTCAAGGGAGACCAGATGGGCATGTGCGCAACCGTGATCAATTCTTTGGCGTTGAGCAGTGCACTGGGTGCATTAGGCGTAAAGTCGAAAGTGCTGACGGCGATTAGGATGGAGCCTATCGGGGAATTCTATAGTAAATGGAAAGCGATTGAGGCGATGGAAGCTGGTTATATCTGTATCTTCTCTGCGGGAACGGGATCTCCTTATTTCACGACTGATACGGGCAGTTCTTTGCGAGGGATAGAAATAGAAGCGGATGTCATGCTGAAAGGAACACGGGTAGATGGCGTCTATACTGCTGATCCGGAAAAAGACCCAACGGCACAGAAATTCTCCCAGATTACCTATGAGGAGGTGTTGGAGCGTGGATTGAAAGTGATGGACCTGACGGCGATCTGTATGTGCAAGGAGAATAACCTGCCCATTTATGTCTTTAATATGGATGTTGTCGGCAATCTGAAGAAGGTGATGGATGGGGAAGAAATAGGAACGCTTGTGCATAATTAGTTTCTTCCTGGTTCCAAAGGACTTCTCATGTTGGAAACATAGCGACTTCCCTTCCCGCCCTCTCGTCGGGATAGGAAGCCGTGCCAGCTCTCAATCTTTAATTTCCTTGTACTCCGTATATTCCCCTTCTTCTTTAGGGAATATCTTCCGATTGACCTCATGAGGGTCACGCATGTCAATGATGGTTTTGTCGCCATCGTAGCGGTGCCCATGAGGCACCTTTTGCTCCCGGCTTCCCTGACCTTGGTAGCTTCCTTCCATCTGGTCCCGAAACCGGTTCACGCTGTCATGGATTCTCTTGTAAGCCTTATACAGGAAAATGCCGATGGCAATGATGCCAACGAGGAAGATGAAAAACAATATTTGAAAGAATGCTGCCATTATTTCTTCAGGTCACGAAGGATGGAGATGATTACATACATGATAATGACCAGGGCAAAGGCCGTGATGCCAAAAAGAACCAAAAGCAAGATGGAAAGCCCTGCAAAGCAATACTTCACCTCATTGCCTTTCCATCCCCATTGCTTGAACTTGAGGGCGAACATGGGAATTTCACAGACCATCAGCCAACTGCTGATGCAGATTCCCAAAAGAATGAAGGGCAACGACCAAGGTGTGCTCTCAATGAAATGGCTGGCACCTACGATAAGAGAGCCCCAGAACAAGGCATTCGCCGGGGTCGGCAGTCCGATGAAAGAAGTATGTTGCCGCTCGTCCAAATTGAATTTCGCCAGTCGCAACCCCGCAAAAGCAGCCATCACAAAGGCAAAGAAGGGTAGGACAGGGCGCAAGAACTCAAATGTGGGAGGATAGTCAATGACTCCTAATTCATAGAAAATCATGGCTGCGGGGGCAACCCCTGATGTCACCACGTCTGCTAAAGAGTCCAATTCCTTGCCGATTGGAGAGGGTACCTTCAAAAGGCGGGCACTCATGCCATCGAAGAAATCAAAGACATTGCCGATGATAATCCAGGCAAAGGCCCATTCGAGATTACCGCTGAGGGCATACGTCGTGGCGATGCAACCGGAAATCAGGTTGCAACTTGTAATGGTATTGGGGATATGTTTCTTGATCATTTCAGTTTCGCGATTATAGTCTGGTCACCTGTTGTGCTCTGACCCATCTTCACGCATACCTCTGATCCTAAAGGAAGGAATACGTCTACACGGGATCCGAGCTTGATGAATCCTAAATGCTCGTCAATATAGCACTCTTCCCCTTCTTTGGCATAGGTAACGATACGACGGGCAACAGCACCGGCAATCTGCCGACAGAGAATATCCACACCATCAGGAGTGGTAATCATGACATCTGCACGCTCATTTTCCTCGCTCGCCTTAGGGAGCCATGCTTTGTGGTAGTTTCCGTCGTGATGGCATACAGACTTTACTTTCCCATCGACAGGGAACCAATTGGCATGAACATTAAAGAGGCTCATAAAGATAGAGATCATCAGTCTCTTGTCATGGAAATATTCATTCTCCTCTACTTCTTCTATGACCACGACTTTGCCATCGGCAGGCGCCACCACAATTTGTGAAGGACGGTGCCACAATTTTGCTGGTGTCGTCTACGTCCAGATAACGGATCGGACAACGGTAGAAGTTTACGACAACTCCGTAAACGCTCCCGAAGAGGATGATAAAAATCCAAAACGGTATAGGGGAAGTGAAACAATGCCAAAGAAGGGCAGCAACCGCGACAATGAGGATGAGACCTAAGGTCAACGTGTCATTGCCCTCGCTATGCAGTCTTTGCTTTTTCAACTTTCTGATTCTTTTGCCCATCCTGGATTAATAATTGTTTATCGGGTACAAAGGTAATTCTTTTTATTTTATTCAGCAAATTTTTTATCCCATTCTTTTGGCATTATCAAGTTTTAGCAGTAACTTTACCGCACAAACGGAATGACAAGAAAGATATTTGATGGAAGATTTCATACATTTACATGTCCATACACATTATTCTATCTTGGATGGAATGTCCAAGATTCCAGAGCTCGTGGACAAGGCCGTAGATAATGGCATGCGAGGTATGGCGTTGACCGATCACGGAAACATGTTCGGCGTTAAAGAGTTCTTTGATTATGCCAACGGCGTCAATAAGAAACTGAAGAAGGAGGGAAAAGAACCTTTCAAGCCTATTTTTGGATGTGAGATGTATGTGGCTCATCATCGGTTGGAGGATAAGGTCAAGGAACATGGAGACATGAGCGGCTATCACCTGATCGTTTTAGCGAAGAATTACCATGGTTACAAGAACTTGATCAAGTTGGTATCACATTCTTGGGTAAAAGGTTATTACATGCGTCCTCGAACCGACCGTGAAGAATTAGAGAAATATCATGAGGACTTGATTGTCTGTTCTGCCTGCATTGCAGGGGAGGTGCCTTCCAAGATCATCAAAGATGATATCGAAGGTGCCCGTGAAGCCGTGGAATGGTATCATCGGGTGTTCGGGGATGATTATTATTTGGAGATCCAACGCCATGAGGTGAAGGACCCGACGGTCCGTGCCAATCGGGAAGCATACCCCTTGCAACAAAAGGCCAATCGGGTCATTTTGCAATTTGCCAAGGAATATGGCATCAAGGTGGTCTGCACAAATGACGTCCACTTTGTCAACCAAGAGAATGCTGAGGCTCATGATCATTTGCTCTGCCTGTCTACGGGAAAAGACCTGGATGACCCCACCCGTATGGTGTATTCTAAGCAAGAGTGGTTTAAGACACGGGAAGAGATGAACGAGATCTTCTCGGATGTTCCTGAGGCCCTTTCCAATACGCTTGAGATTTTGGACAAGGTAGAGACCTATAGCATAGAAAGTGGCCCGATCATGCCGTTCTTCCCCATTCCAAAAAGCTTTGGCACGGAGGAGGATATTCGGAAAAAATATTCAAAAGAGGATCTTTATAAGGAGTTTACATCGGATGAGAACGGTGAGAACCAGAAATCACCAGAGGAGGGTCAGCAGGTAATAGAGCGCCTGGGAGGATACGATAAGATTTACCGTATCAAATTCGAAGCGGAATATTTGGCTAAATTGGCGTATGATGGTGCCAAGGCAAAGTATGGTGATCCTATTCCCGACGAGGTAGCTGAACATGTCAAATTTGAGTTGCATGTCATGAAGACCATGGGCTTCCCGGGCTACTTCCTCATCGTGCAGGACTTTATCAATGCAGCCCGTAACGAGTTAGGGGTTATGGTCGGGCCCGGTAGAGGATCTGCCGCTGGGTCTGTCGTGGCATATTGCTTGGGAATCACGAAGATCGATCCCTTGAAATATGACTTGCTGTTTGAGCGTTTCTTGAACCCGGACCGCGTGAACCTTCCGGATATCGATACCGACTTTGATGATGACGGACGTGGGAAAGTGCTACAATGGGTCATGGATAAGTATGGTCATGACAACTGTGCCCATATCATCACTTATGGCACGATGGCTACCAAGAATGCAGTGAAAGATGTCGCCAGGGTAGAAAAAGTGCCCTTGTCTGTTTCCAATGCGTGGTGCAAGGCTATTCCTGACCGTTTGCCAGATGGAATGAAAATGAATTTGGGGAATGCCATCAAATGCACCCCTGAGCTTCGGAGCGCGGAATCGTCGAATGATATCCATGAGCGGAATACCATTGAGTATGCAAAAATGTTGGAGGGAACGATTCGGGGTACGGGTATCCATGCCTGTGGATTCATTATCTGTCGTGACCCCATTGATGACTGGGTCCCTGTTTCGACAGCTGATGACCCGGATTTCCCTGATGTCAAGACAGCGGTTACCCAATATGACGGTCATGTGATCGAGTCAACGGGGCTCATCAAAATGGACTTCCTGGGACTAAAGACCTTGTCGGAGTTGAAAGAAGCATGTAAGGTCATCAAGCAAACGACAGGAGAGGAGATTGACTTGGACCATATCCCAATCGATGATCCGCTAACTTATAAGCTCTATCAGGAAGGGAGGACCATCGGTACGTTCCAGTTTGAATCTGCGGGAATGCAGAAGTACCTGCGGGAGCTGAAGCCGACAGTCTTTGAGGATTTGATTGCCATGAATGCCCTTTATCGCCCAGGGCCAATGGATTATATTCCGTCCTTTATCGCCCGTAAGAATGGTAAGGAGGAGATCAAGTATGATATCCCATGTATGGAGAAATACTTGAAGGATACCTATGGGATTACGGTCTACCAGGAGCAAGTGATGTTGCTGAGCAGGCAGTTGGCAAACTTCACCAGAGGCGAGAGTGATGCATTGCGTAAGGCAATGGGTAAAAAGAAGAAGGCAATCGTTGATGCAATGAAGCCAAAGTTCCTGAAGCAAGGGACAGAGAATGGGCATGACCCCAAAGTCTTGGAGAAAATCTGGGGCGACTGGGAGAAATTCGCGTCTTATGCTTTCAATAAGTCCCATGCAACTTGTTACTCTTGGGTGGCATATCAGACGGCTTATTTAAAGGCTCATTATCCTGCTGAGTTCATGGCTGCACTGATGACGCGTCGGTCGAGTGATATCAAGGAGATTACCAAGTTGATGGAAGAATGTAAATCGATGGATATCTCTACCTTAGGACCGGATGTCAACGAGAGCTTTTCTCATTTTGGCGTCAACGAGAAAGGCGAGATCCGATTTGGTTTGTCGGCGATCAAGGGCTTGGGCGAGCCTGTGGCAATGGCGATTATCAATGAGCGGAAGAAGAATGGACCGTTCAAGAATATCTTTGATTTCGCACAGCGAGTCGACTACCGTAATGTCAACCGGAAAGCTTTTGAGAGCCTGGCGTTGAGTGGTGGCTTTGACGGACTTGGCATCCGCCGTGAGGAATTCTTTGGCGTGAATGGAAAAGGTGAGGTGTTCTTGGATACGTTGGTGCGCTATGGGCAGTTATACCAGCAGGAACAGCATGAGGCTCAGAACTCCCTGTTTGGAGCTGCGGAAGCTATCGAGATCGCCACGCCTCCTATTCCGAAATGTGATGAGTGGAGTACGATTGACAGGTTGAATAAGGAAAAAGACCTGGTGGGTATCTATCTTTCAGCCCATCCCTTGGACGACTACCGCTTGATCTTGAATTCTATGTGCAATACCAAGTGCTCGGAACTCAATGATAAGAAAGAGTTGGCAAAGAAAGAGGAGGTCTTCGTTGGAGGTATCATCACTGAGGCCCCGGAAAAGGAGAAGTTCACACGGAAAGGAACCCCTTGGGGGAATGTGACGATCGAGGACTTTGACTCCTCGGGTGAAATCGCCCTGTTTGGAGAAGAATGGGGCAAATGGAGAGGAATGCTCACGAAGGGCTGTGCGGTTTTCATCACTGCTAAGTGTGTGCAGAAATATCGAGACAGTGACTATTATGACTTTCGGATTTCTGATATCCAGTATATGCAGACTGTCAAGGAACAGCGTATTGAGAAGATCACCATTACAGTTGACAGTGATGCCATTGACGACGCTGTCGTTAACGACTTGTCGACCATTGTTGATGAGCATCCTGGTAAGACGCAATTGTATTTCCAGATTCGTGATGTGGAGACCAAGCATTCGCTTTTACTTCGTGCCCGGAACAAGGAAATAGACCTGCAGAAGGATCTCATCGACTATATTGAGAACAATGAGAAAATGTCATACCATATTAATTAGCAGTTTTTGGCATGCCTTTTGTAGGTATGAGTATATTCAGATATAGTAACACGAATAATTTATAAAGGATTCATAAAATGGAAGTTAAAATCACAAACGACAATTTCGAGAGTTATAAGAATGGCGCTTTGCCATTGATGGTTGATTTCTGGGCTACATGGTGTGGTCCCTGCCGCATGATTGCCCCTACAGTCAGCAAGCTGGCTGAGGAATATGATGGCAAGGTTGTTGTAGGAAAATGTGACGTGGAAGAGGCTGATGACATCGCTATGCAATTCGGTATCCGCAATATTCCTACATTGCTGTTCTTCAAGGATGGGCAACCGGTTGACAAACTGGTTGGTGCTGTCAGTGAAGGTAAGATCAAGGAGAAGTTAGACAGTCTCCTGTCATAAACATATACAGGACATGATTAATCGGGGATGATGGAGTATCCGTCATCCCCGATTTCGGTTAGCATGGGAACTCTACGACCCTGCTTCCATCTTCTTGCTCGGTGATGGTTACCTTTGTCGCATCTTCCGGCAGGAGATCTTCGATGAGTTCCGGCCATTCAAGGAAGCAGAGATGACCGCTATAGAAATAATCTTCATACCCCATGTCATATACTTCTTCGATTTTCTTGATGCGATAGAAATCGAAATGGTAGACAGGTTCACCTAATTTGTTGGACGTGTATTCATTCACGATGGCAAAGGTAGGGGATGTAATCACATCGTCTACCGCTAACTCCTCGCAGATTGCTTTGATAAATGTGGTCTTTCCTGCTCCCATCTTCCCATAGAAAGCAAAGACCTTTCCGTCACCCATGTTTTCAATGAACTGCTGAGCAGCCTCATTGATTTTCTCTAAAGAACTGATTGTAATTTTCATATTTCCTTATTTTATCTTTTCCGTTGTGATAATGTGATGATAGGGACCAGCATTTCTTCCATGGAAATTCCCCCATGTTGGAAGGTGTCCTTGTAGTAGCTCACATAGTAATTGTAGTTGTTGGGATAGGCAAAGAATGCATCTCCCGTGGCGAACACATAGGATGTGCTCAGGTTGGGGGAAGGCAGTTGCGCCTTTTGGGGGTCTCTGATCGTGAATACTTCCTTGGAGTCATAATTCAGGTTCTTCCCTAATTTATATCGAAGGTTGGTGTTCGTGTTCCTGTCACCGATGATCTTGATGGGCTTTGAACAGCGGATCGACCCGTGATCGGTGGTGAGGATGATCTTGTAATCGCTCTGGGCCAGACGCTTAAACAACTCAGACATCATGGAATGCCTGAACCAGCTGAGCGTTATCGACCGGTAGGCACTCTCGTTATGCGCGAGTTCCCTGACCATCTTAGATTCTGTCCTGGCATGAGAGAGCATGTCAATGAAGTTGACAACGACTGCATTCAGGTCGTAGTTCTTGAGTGTGTCTAATCTTTCTAAGAGTTTCTCCCCTCCTGTCGAGTCGTTGATCTTATGATAAGAGAAGGTGTTGTGCCGCCTGTAGCGGTCAAACTGTGTCTGGATAAGGGGTCCCTCGTTCAGGTTCTTCCCTTCTTCCTCATCTTCTTCCACCCACAGCTCCGGGAACAGCTTGGCGATCCTGTCAGGCATGAGCCCACTAAAAATGGCATTGCGTGCATATTGCGTGGCAGTAGGAAGTATACTGGTGTACATTTCTTCCTGGATATCGAACATATCACCGATCTCTTGCGCCAAGACCTTCCATTGATCATAGCGGAAATTGTCAATGACAATGAAGAAGACTTTCTCTCCTTCATTCAGTAGCGGGAATACTTTTTTCTTGAAGATGTCCGTACTCATCATGGGATGGTCGGGGTTATTGGGAGCAACCCAATCCATATAGTTCTTCTTGATATATTTGGCAAACCCATTATTGGCATCCTCTTTTTGCATTTTCAGGATTTCCATCATGTTGCTGTCCGTACTGCTCAGCTCCAGTTCCCAGTGAACTAACCGGCGGTAGACATCCATCCAGTCGGATAACGTCTTGCTGTCAGCGATTTGCATGGCGATTTGCTGGAAGTTCTGTTGGTATCCGCTTTGTGTTACTTCCGTGACGATTTCTTTCCGATGGATGTTCTTTTTTAAGGTCAGGAGGATCTGGTTGGGATTGACCGGCTTGATCAAATAATCTGCGATCTTGGCTCCGATAGCTTGGTCCATGATATTCTCTTCCTCACTCTTGGTTACCATAACGACGGGAGTGGCAGGCGCGATGTCCTTAATCCTTTGTAGGGTTTCCAGTCCGGTTAGTCCCGGCATCATCTCGTCTAAGAGAATCAGGTCGAAGGTATGCTGCCTGCATTGGTCAATGGCATCCACGCCATTGGTGACGGTGATCACCTCATATCCTTTCTTCTCAAGGAACAGTATGTGGGCTTTGAGAAGTTCCACCTCATCATCCACCCAAAGTAATAATCCATTGTTCATATTAAAATCCCTCCAATTCGTAATATTCGTCTTCTATAGGATTCCCCTCTTTCTTTTCCTTCTTCTTGACTTCCGTCTTTTTCTCTACTGCTTTCTTGGCTTCCGCCTTTTTGCTTGCCTGAGGGACTGGGACTTTTCCTGTTACCTGTGGTACCTGCCCTTTCTGTGCAGGGGCATCTTGCTTGACAGTCGTAGTCTTGGTTGCTGGTCGTGGAGTCTCATCCTCGAAATGATAGTCTTCATCTGTGACACTCTTTTCCGGTTGCTCTTGCTCCTTGGGCTGTGCATAAGTCCCTCGGTCCAAGGCATTTTCTATTTCCTCAGGAGTAGGCTGTGCTTCCTCTTCTGGTCTCTTCTGATACTCAATCTCTGCTGGCTCGGAAAGCAGCTTGAAGGTGCTGACCTTTAGAGGCGCGAAATGCTTGGTATAGAACTTATTGTAGTCTTCATAGCTAAAAGGATTACCGATCATGGCAAGGTTCTTCTCGCTGATGACGATCATCCTTCCCTTGTCTAAGAGACCTGAGATTTGCTTTTGCTGTACTAATTGCCGTGCATACTGTATGGCTTCATCATAGTTTCGGAATCCTTTGACTTGCATTCTGTGGAGCCCATCTATGTCTTCGATGTCAATGTCGAAGTTGCGTACCAGATAGCTGGTGAAGTTATATTTCGCCAGTTCGAATAGCAGTTGGTTTTCGTTGACAGAATCCGGGGCATAAGCTATGATAAACGAGAAGGGGATATCCCTTTCATTGCTGAACTTACGTGATTGGATAGAGTCACTGTCATTGAGCACGACGGAGCGCCGTGTCCACACATCTTCCATGTCAAACCGCCCTCCATGCAAGGTTCTTCCTTTCTTCACGCCATTGATAATCATGCCTGCCATCTTGCTCATTTGGCTCTCCGGGTATTTCTCTACTAAGGTTTCCATTTCTTGTAGGCAGCCTTGGGCATCACCCTCATTCAACTTGGCAAGTCCTTCGATGAAAATGAATTTGTCCCGGTTCTCTCCTTTGGAGAATCTCCGTGCTGATAATTGGGCATTTGCTTTTACTTCCTGTAGTCGGTTCGCCTTGAAGGCTTGATAGGTGGCGGTATAAAGAGAGTCTTCTATATGCTCTCCCAAGACTGCGTTCTCCTTGAAATAGGGATCGGTCAAGATACCTGTCCATTCGCTGTTGGGGAATTCCTTTTTCAGCTTTTCTATATAGCGGTTAGCGATGGTCTCCTTTCCCTCTCTTGAGTAAAGCAGGAAAAGGTGATAATACGCCTCGGCCTGATTTGGGTTCTGGGGATAGTCGTCGGTCAGTCTTCTGAGTGATCTTTCACTGAGGTCCAGTCGGTCGAGTTTATCCTTGAAGATAACGCCAGCATGGAAGAGCCCATCTTCTATCTTCTCGTTGCTTGCCTGCAACTGTTCTGCCGTGAAAGGGATCTGTGCCAGATAGTATTCCCTTTTATGGGGGTCGTTCTGGGCACTATCTGCGATTTGTTTCAAGGAGTCTTGCCTAACTTCTACTTGTCTTAAGGAGTCTTGCTGCTCGGTACTCTGTTCCTGTTGACTGCCGATGCCGGCAACGACCGTCTTGTTATTCCTTTGCCAGTCGTCAACGTTCTCTCTCTTCCCCCATAGCTTTTGGAAGGTTTGCTTTCCTTGTCCGACGGCGATCGGGTTATAGAAATACCATTGTGCGTTGCCTTGCTGGGTGGTTGTCGTATGCTGCGGGGTTATGTTAGGGAGTCCAGTGGCATTGCCATTCTGTGCTTGTGAGCCCTGTGCATTGCTCATTTCCTGTGCATTCCTTTCTTCTTTTTCCTTCTTCTTTAGGTTTTCGATTACTTGGTCGATGATGGCATTCCTGTCTTTTTCATTCATTTTGGCAAGTGTTTGTAGGCTATCTTGCAAATGGATGGATTCCGTATAGGGAGCCAGTTCATCCAAGATCTTGGAGCGATCGGAGAGCTGCTGATAGTCGGGTCGTTCCTTGTCCAACAAGCCAATAGCCTCGCCATAGCATTCCTGGGCATTTCCGAACTGCTCTTTCGTCCAGTATAGGTTTCCTAATTTCAGGAGCAGTACACCTTTCTCGATCCCATTGCGAGTCGATTTCTCCTTTCCTTTCTGGTAGGTAGCAATGGCTTTTAGGGTATCTCTCTCGTTTAGGTAGATGTTCCCCATGGCATAGTACACTTGATCAAGGTAGTCCTTGTTGTTGTCCGATGCCGCCATCCTTTTCAGCTTGCCTATCATCTTCTTCGCTTGTCCCTGTGCCATGACTTCTGTCATAGCAATACGGGCATTGAACTCCACCTCATGGGGTGGGGCTTGTCGGATTACCTTCTTGAAAGCCTGGTAAGCAGCGGCTTGGTTGTCGACCGCTTGTTGCAGTTGTCCCATGAGATACCATTCCCGGGCACGTTGTTTCCGGCGCATCTCATGCTTGATGACTTTCCGTAGGTAAGGGATTGCCTTTTCGTATTCATGGGTATGGATGTAATAGTCGGCATAGGTATAATCCCATTCTTTTACCGCCCTCCAGTCTAAGGAGTCGCGTTGTATGTCCCTGATTACGTCTTCTGCATCGTATAGCCATCCTCCCTCGATGTAGCTTTTTGCCAGCCAGGCGCGTGCCTTCCCATAGATCGCGGGCTGCGTGACATACAACCGGCTCATATAAGAGAAGGTGGAAGCCGCATCTTCGAAAGCTCCTTGGTGGAATTGAGCCCTTCCCATCAGTAGCCATGCTTTCCACAGGAAAGGATTGTACTCCCTGCGGTTCAGCCATTCGATGTCTTTTGGCGTCTTCCTTCTTTTCTTGTCCCATACCGGACGTTTCTTGATGCTATGTTGGTGGATGGCTTTCTCACATTTCAGAATGGCTCTGTCGAAGTTTGCCTTCCCTATTTCTTTGCTATTCTTGTTGCCGACAGTGTACAAGGGGATGATCTCCGTATAGTTGTCTTTGTTGCCTGTCTCTTTTTCCAAGGATCCCTCGATATAGGCAAGTGATCCATTGTAATACGTGTTGTAGTTCGCATTCAAGGCGTGCCACCATCTCGTTTGGGAGGTGTTCTTTGCTGTGGAACATCCAACCATGACCAGGATGACCGTCAGCAAGACGAGGGGTAGGTATGTCTTAGGACGCAGGTTCAATTTCGATATGGTGTTTAATGACAAGGGCGTGTACCCATTTCAGCAAGGCATAAACGATGATGCTGACGAAGATGATGGAAGCCCCTGAGGGGACATTCAGCAAGTATGAGGTGAAAAGTCCGATCAGGCAGTCTATCCATCCGATGACAATGCTCAAGGCAATGATCTTCTTGAAGTTAAAGGTGAAGGTATTTGCAGTCATCTGGGGAATCGTGAGCAAGCTAATCGCTAATACGACACCCACCATTCTTAGGGTTGACACGATGGTCATGGCTATCAGAGCCATCATGGCGTATTCGATGAGAGCCACCGGGAGGTGTTGGGAACGGGCGAAGACGGTATCAAAGGCTACGCTCAGAATCTGATGGTAGAAGAGAGCGAAGCCTATGATGGTCAGAATGGTCAGGACTCCTAAGAGGATCAGGTCTGACTGCCCGATGGTCAAGATGCTGCCAAACAGATAGGATGACAGGTCGGGCATGAAGCCTGGCGTGAGAAAGCAGCAGATAATGCCAACACTCATGCCAAAGGTCCAGAAGACGGCTATGGCGGAATCTTCCCGTACGTCTGCACGGTGCGACATCCATTGAACGCCGAATGCACTGAGTATGGAAAAGGCCATGGCACCCAAGATCGGGCTGATGCCCAGGAAAACGCCTAAGCCGATGCCTCCAAACGAGGCATGGGTGATCCCGCCACTGATAAAGACCAGTCGCCTCGACACGATATAGGTACCTACAAACCCACAGAGGATGCTTGCCAATAAGGATCCTAACAGTGCGTTTTGAAAAAATGCGTACTCAAATATGCTCATCCTTCTTTCAGTTCTCCATCATCATGATGACTTCATCCTTCACTTGGTCAGGCAGTTGAATGCCCCGTAAGACCAGGCTTCTGTTCCATCCTTTCACTTCGTCTTGCCGCATGGTATAGAGCACTTCCCTGAACTGCTCTGCCTCATCATCGGTGTAGTCATTGGACGGACGCCCTTTGAACCTATCCAGTTCCTCATCATCGTAGTATTCGATCTCCTTGGTGGCAGCTTCCATCATGCACAACTGCTCGCATTGGGGATCGTCACCATTGCAGGTGGAGCATGAAGCGGGTGCCGTTTGGATCGTCTCCTCTTCTCCACCACTCTTGCCATGCCGTGTAATGAGGGTGCCAACGGCAACGAGAATCCCCAGTCCGAGGAGCAATAGAATCAGGTATATCATATGCGGGCTCTATTCTTTGATGTGGAACCCTGCCGATTTCAGATCCTCCCAGAATGCAGGATACGATTTCGTCACGACTTCCGGATGGTTGATCTTGATCAATCCTGGGTATAGGATTGCCAAGGGGGCAAATGCCATGGCCATGCGATGATCTTCGTAGGTATCGATGGGCGCATAGGAAGGCTCGCATCGCGTCCCGTCCCAGATCAGCTCACATTCGTCCTTGTCTTGCAAGACATAACCTAATTTCTTCAATTCTTTCTTGAGTGCCTCGATGCGGTCGGTCTCCTTGATCTTCAGACTGCCGAGTCCCTTGAAATGAAAGGGGATCCCTAAGGCTGCGCAACAGACCGCAATGGTCTGTGTCAGGTCGGGGGAGTTGACAAAGTCGTATTCCAGCCGTGGCAGTTTCATCAGGTGGTTCGTCAGGGTGACCGTGGTCGGCACACCTTCCGTGCGTGTCCCGAAGGTGGTTTTGACGCCTAACAGACTGAAGATGTACCTTACGACGGAGTCGCCTTGCTTTGAGCCGTCCATCAGTCCTTCCAACTTGATTTCGGAATCGCGGTTGTTGCAGAGGGCAAGGATCTCATACCAGTAGGAGGCTGCGCTCCAATCGTTCTCGATCAAGTACTCTCTTTGCTGGTATGGAGTAGGTTGGACGGTGATGGTATCCACGTCGCTCCAGTCGGCTTCTGCCCCATATTCGCGCATGGTCCAAAGGGTGAGGTCGATATAGGGGCGGGAAACGATGTCTTCTGTTAACTTCAGTTCCAGTCCGTGCTTGAGTACCGGCCCGATCATCAGCAGTGCAGAGATGAATTGCGAGCTGATATTCCCCGGCACTTCAATGTGTCCGCCTTCTAAATGATGCCCAACAATGTGCAAGGGAGGGTAGCCCTCTTCTCCCACATATTGGATTTCTGCCCCCAAATAGCGCAGGGCATCCACTAAGACTTTGATCGGTCGGTGCTTCATCCTTTCTGTCCCTGTGATCGTATGTTCCCCCTCTGTCACGGCGAGATAAGCCGTCAGAAACCTCATGGCGGTACCTGCTGCCTTGATGTCAATGACGTCGGGCATTTGCAGAAAGGCTTGTTTCATCACCTCTGTGTCATCACAGTCGGAGAGGTTTTGTGGAACGATGTTCCCTCCAGATAGGGCATGGATCGTTAAGGCACGGTTGCTGATGCTCTTGGATGCTGGAAGGTTGATCGTGGCATGGATCTGCCTTGGGGCTGATATTGTGTATTGCATAAGTCTATTTGATGTTTTCAATTCTTCGTCCTCCTACTAACTTGCATTCTACCCAATGGATGGGCAAGTCCAGCACTCCCTCATGCCCCTCTTCGGGGCTACGAGTCGTGGCTGTGGTCCTTACTTTCGGACCCGGCATCAGGGGACTGTTATATAATACGTTTCTGATTCTTCTCTTTTGGTCTGCTGAGATCTTATAACCCAATCCGATGGAATAGTCCATGATATTGGCGGACAGGAAGTTCTCATTACTACAGTTGATGCGCCTTAGTAGTGCGTAAAAGTCGTCTGTGCCCAGGGAAGAATGCGTCTTGCTATACTCGTTCATATAGTCCTCGTATTCTGCCCTGAGATAGCTGGGAGTGTCCTTGCAATAGTCTGAATCATAACAAGAGTCCACGTTTTGGTATGACCCGTTTTTGTCTTCGGTGAAGATATGGTATAATCCTAAATAGTGCCCGAGCTCGTGGGCGAGGGTTACGACAATGTCGCTGGCATAGTAAGTGTAGCCGCTTGCTCCCTTGTCAAGGGCCGTGTAACGTGATGACATGTCGTTAATGTATAGGCTGTTGATGGAGGAACAATAGGCATAGCTTAAGTTGCTCTTCTTGATATTGCTGACCTGAACCGTGTCGAGGCCTGCCAAAGCTGAATCTCCTTTCAGGGTATAGGGCATGTCACTGATGCCTAAGGTGTCCCCGGCACTCGTATTGCTGGCCTTGAAGTTGTAGAGCATGACATTAATATACTCATTCGGGTCCCATAAGTACTTGACGTTAGCACCCGTATTGTCGCTCATAAAGGCATGGCAGTCAATCGGGTAGGAACCTGTATACTGGATATATTCCACGCCCGGCGTCTCCAGCTTCTTCCCATTTTCATCGTATTGGGCTAAGTTGAACGACAGTTTGATGTCCTCGCTCGCCCCATAGACATTGCCCTTGTAGATCTCGTTGACATAGGAGAGGATATTCTTCAACGTTGTTGCCGAGACATATTGCTTCGAATCGCTCTGATCGGAATAGAGGACATGGAAGATGACAGGCAGCTGATAGGTGTAGCTGTCATTGAGAGTGGAGGTGGTATTGTCGTCATCCTCATCCTGTTGTGTCGTCTCTTCAGGGTTGTCCACTGGTTCTATATCATCATTGCTCTTGCACCCGGCAAATGCCAGGCAGGCAAAAACCAGCATTGCATAGATGTATTTCTTCATCGTGATGTTCTTTATAATAGGCTACAAAAATACAAAATAAAAATGGTAGGACAAAGCACAGAAGTATGTTATAGGAATTAATAACTATTTTTTAACCCCTAACCATCCGCCCTTTCCTGCGTTGGGCAGGTCCTGATAAGGGGGAAAAGGACGGTTAAAGGCATCCAAAGGACAAGGAAAATGAATATTCATGTAAAATAATTGCTGTTTTCCTTGGCACTTTCCTGTTTTCTTCCTACATTTGCAGCCAAAAGAATACCTTTCTATCAAGCATAATTGCTATAACCTGAAATGAAAAGACTACTGACATTATTAATCCTCATGTGGGGTCTATGCCTTGGATGTGATGCACAGGAAGAGACACGCGATCCGCTCGTATCAGTGAATTTCGACGCCCGTTTGGATGCCCAAAGGCAGACTTACGGCAAGGATGAGGCTGGCGTTCGCCCGGAAACCAAAGGTGGGTTTGAAGGTCGTTACATCAAACTGGTGCTGAATGGTGCCATCAGTGATAAGTTCCGGTATGCCTTCCGGCACAGGCTGTACCGGAATAATGACGAGTCCAAGAAGTTTTTCAATGCCACCGACTGGCTTTATCTCACTTACCAGCCTACGGATCACTGGGCATTCGTGGCAGGCAAGCAAGTGGTGATGATCGGGACGATGGAATATGACTATGCACCCATAGACGTGTATGATCCTATGTCGTCGGATTTCTGGAACCATATTGATTGCTACCAGTTAGGAGTCGCTGCCGAGTATATGCCTGCGAGCGGTCAGAAATTATGCTTTCAAGTGACCAATTCGCCAACTTCCCGCCAGTCCTTGGAAGACATTTATGCCTATAACCTGATCTGGTATGGCTCAATCGGCAAGCATTGGTCGACGATCTACTCTGCCAATATGATAGAAGTCAGGAAAGATCATTACATCCATTACCTCGCCTTGGGAAATAAGTTGAAGTGGAATTGGGGCGATATCGACTTGGATTTCATGAACCGATACGGAGGCAGGCATTGCGGATTCTTTGAGGACCTGACTTTTTCTTCGAAGGTGAATTGCCATGTTACGTCTCGTTTAAACGTCTTTGCCAAAGGAGGATATGACGTCAATCATGCCCAGCAGTCGGATACCCCGGAAGCCGAACGGACTGATACTTATGTGCTGCCAGGTGTGGAGCGGGCCTTCTGGGGTGCGGGCATGGAATACTTTCCCTTGGTCTCTGACCATCAGAAGGTACGCGTGCATGCTTTCTGGTGTGGCTCTAACGAAAAGCCGCGTTGCAATACCTTCAACGTAGGCATCAGGTGGCAGATGAATGTCCTCAACTGGAGGCAAAGCAAGAATTAATACCTTAATATATCATAGCACACTTTAATGAGTTGGAAAAATGATGAAACGGAGTGATCAATGGAAACGTTTTGAGGAGCCAACCATCTTCCTGATGGTGTTCTTCCTTATCTTTGGGGTTCTTGGAAACCGTATGGGATTGGCCAACATGTTGAATACCATGATGAAGACAGCCTATAGCCTGCTGATTGAGACCTGCTTCTACCTGATGGCAATATGCGTGTTGACCAGTGCGCTGGGTCGTCTCTTAGGAGAGTTCGGGGTGGTGTCTATCTTAGAGGCGATCCTGCGGCCTTTGATGCGACCTTTGTATAACCTCCCCGGTGTGGCAGCCTTGGGCGCGGTGCTGACCTTCTTGTCGGATAACCCGGCTATTATCAGCCTGTCCAAGGATGTCTCCTTTGCCAAATACTTCAAGAAATACCAGCTGGTATCCCTTACCAACTTCGGTACGGCATTTGGCATGGGACTGGTTGTCGTTGCCTTCATGGCCAGCCAAGGCTTCGGGACTGCAGCTTCCATAGTCTTGATCGGGGCGGTAGCGGGCAGCATCGTCTCGACGCGACTGATGCAGTATTACACACTGAAAGCCCATCCGTCCTTGGATTCCGACGTGGAAGTGAAGGAAAGGGTTGTCACGAAGGAAGAGGCGAAGGAAAGAGGCGTCTTCCTGCGGGTGCTGAATTCCTTGCTGGATGGTGGCAAGATGGGAGTGGACCTGGGACTTGCGATTATTCCTGGGGTGCTGATCATCTCCACGATGGTGATGATGCTCACCTTCGGGCCTTCTGCCCAAGGGCAGTTTACAGGGGCTGCCTACGAGGGAATCAAGCTATTGCCCAACTTAGCTGACAAGGTGGACTGGCTGTTTGCTGCCTTGTTGGGTTTCCACCATACGGAACTCATCGCCTTTCCCATCACCTCGTTGGGGGCAGTGGGCGCAGCCTTGGGCATCGTACCCCGTTTCGTCCATCAGGGCTTGATAGATGGCAATGCCATAGCCGTGTTCACCGCCATGGGAATGTGCTGGAGCGGGTACCTAAGTACGCATACTGCCATGCTCGACTCCTTAGGCTATCGTTATTTGACAACCAAGGCAATTGGTGCCCATACCATAGGTGGACTGGTCGCGGGGGTCGTGGCGCATTTGGCTTATGTTGGCTTGATGGCTATTTTTTAGCATCTTTTCTTGCCATTGAAAGCGACCAAACGCTATATTTTGAAAAAAATATTGAAATCCTTTTGCATAACAAATAATTATTTGTACCTTTGCACTTGAATTTAGAACGATCGGGATTTGGCGCAGTTGGTAGCGCACACTGGGGGGCGCGAGGTCGGCAGTTCGAGTCTGCTAATCCCGACGATTTTAGACATAAGGGGCTGGCTATCAGCCCCTTATTGTTTGTCGAGGGCGAAATGGTCGGCGAAAAGTCGGTATGAACTCTCACGGGCATGCTTATTATACTTATCACATAATTAATCAGGCCATTCGCACAAAAAATTGAGAATGGCAAAAAAAAATTTTATCTCCAGTGGAAAACGAGCAGATATTGATGCTATTGTAGGTTGGAAGTTACCTCGATTCCATCAAGCGTCTGAGTGCTATGTATCTCTCTCTGCATTTGACCCATCGAGGGGCGAATTCAGGACAAAGAAGATCATGCTCGATCACATAAAAGGGAAACGGGCACAAAGACAGTATGGCGAGGCTCTCATCAGGAGACTTACAGAAAAGCTCATGCAGGGCTGGAACCCATGGATTGAGATGGTTCAGCCCCTGGAGTATACTCCTTTCGATGAAGTTTGTGAGCGTTACAAGGACTATCTCATGAAAATGTTGAAGGAGCATAGCATGAGAGAGGAGACGGTTACCTCTTACTCCAGTCGGCTGAAAGTATTGATGGATTGGAAGGATGCGAAGAAGGTTAACCTTTTCTATACTTATCAGTTTGACAGAAGAATCGTCGGTCAGTTCATAGATTACATCTTCGTGGACAGGAACAATACGATCCGCACGCGGAACAACTATCTCGGCTGGACAAAGACGTTTTGCAAGTACCTTTTACAGCGTGGCTATATCTCCAAGGATCCTTCGGCTGGGATGTTTACCGTGCAGCATAGAGGTGAGGGAAAGAACCGGGATGTGATTCCGAACAATGTGTTAAAGGAAATACACGACCTCCTTTCCGTGAAAAACAAACATTTCCTGCTTGCCTGTAACATCCTACATTATTGCCTTGTGCGTCCTCACGAGATGAGCTTCTTGAAGGTCGGTGATTTCTCGATCGAGAAACAGACACTCTATCTGCATGGGGAAAACACAAAGAACAAGAATGATGCTGTCATCACAGTTCCACATCAGGTAATGAAATTGATGGTCGAGCTTGAGGTATTCAACAGCCCAAGCAACTACTATTTGTTCAGCGATGGATTTGCTCCAGGTAAGACCCGGAAAAGCGAAAAGCAATTCCGGGACTACTGGCTGGAGCATGTACGCAAGAAATTAGGCTTCTCTGACCGCTACAAGTTCTACTCCCTTAAGGACACTGGCATTACCAATATGCTGCGTGCCAATACCGACATCCTTACCGTGAGGGACCAAGCGCGGCACTCCAGCATCCTTATTACAGATATATATACCCCGAAGGATATCAAAGCAGCGAACAAGATGCTGCTCAATTATCATGGTGTATTGTGATTATACAAAACAGTTATAATCCTCAAAACGAAATGTTCAAGTTAAGAAAACAAAACGTATATTTTAAGAAAACGAAATGTCCATTTTGCGACTTTGAGAGAGTCTTTGATTTCGTATAGGATTATAATATAATTATAATGGCGTAAGTATATACTGAAAAAGTGCTATACATGATCATCTGATTTATTATATTTATAAAACATCCATCCGAAAGTGCGGACTAAGAAATAGTAAATATACGCCATTATACGCTGAAAGACATTCCGGCATGAAGAGAGGCAGGCACAGAGAAAAATTAGATCAAAGATCTTGCGCGATTCTCCGTCGCCCTGTGTGTCATAGCACTCGTCATGCATCCTTGCCGCAGTGTCAAACGCCTTGCGGCACGGAAGCCACCGGCGCAGCCACACAGGACCGACACCAAGGCCATTGCTGCCCTCATGCCAAAAACAACCTCTGAGACACATTATTCCCCAGTTGTCTTAAATTCGAGTTTGTCGGGGTATCCGGTTCTATAGTCGTACCCCAGCAGTTCTTGTACGGTCGCGAGTTCCTGAACTGCGGCTTTATGCGCGGCTGTCACGTCATAGCACTTGCAGGCATATACCTCTATCTCGTTGAGCATTCTGATAGCTTCTTCAACGGATAGGTTGAATACGTCCGTGCCATACCACAGGCTTGTCTTCGTTGCCCCGGTTGCCTGCTCTGCGGCAAACCGCTGCCGGAGCACAAGCCTTGTCCCGCGGTCCAGCCAGATTTGTTTCCCGTCAATAGAAAAGCTGTTCACCGCAGATGACTGGTCATACTCGGTTATAGCCTCTGTTACTAACTCCCTTACCGCCTCCGGCGTGTTGTCAACCTCAGCCTCCCCATATTCCATGAAGCCCCCTGATTCAGTCTCGTTATACCGGACGAGGAGTTTTCCGTCGTCAAGCTTCTTCGTCTTAAAGAAGTCTTCCTTCTTACAAAATGCGTTTACCTTATTCATTGTCCTTTTTCTTTAAATAATTATATTTTTTTGCCACAAATTTATCATAGTGCCCTGTCACGCATACCTTTCTCCACCATTCCGCAGGGATGATATTTATTAATCCCTTTCGAATGTTATACGATTTAAAATGCCGTAGGATCCCAAAGTAACTGTTCATCCTCTGACACATGCGCGTCACACAGCTATGAGGATGGTCGCAATAATAGAACATAGTCTGCACAGCATTGTTTACAGTCCTGTTGCTTACGTATGCCCGATTTGGATACACAAAGCTTCCACACGTCTTTATCCCGTGACGGATTGGCTGCAAATATGTCTTTCTTTCATTCAACTTTAATTTCACTGTCTCTAACTTACTCCTGAGCAATGGAATCAGATCTAAAAGCTTATCATGTCCCCCGATGGCATACCAATCGTCCATATACACACCAACTCTCCCAAAGGATTCCTCTAAAAAGAAACAGAAATCACGTAGTAGCAGCAAGGCCGTATACTGAGATACAAAGTCCCCTATCGGCATTCCCTTACCATCCCCGTTGGTAAAGAGAGACTTATGCGGAGGTATCAGGTTCCAGTCGTCATCACGAGAGAGTCTGATACAGTGCTTTTCCGGTTCATAGTAAATGATTTCTTTCATAATGTACAATATTTCATCCATGTACTCACCGCCATACCATTCTCTTATCGTCGTATTCCACTTCCCCCATACTACATCCTTGTCCATGGACATGAAATAGCTGTTAATGTCCCCGCCCAACACCCAAGGCTCTTCGATTTCTTTTGCGACCGCATCTTCTGCCGCTTCCTTCATGTCATTTTGCAATCTCTGCTGATATTGTAGCAGTCCAAATTCTTTCCTTACATTGTAATGCCTGTCGGAAAACATGCCGTCCATGCTTGGCTTTAGTATCATTATGCACAGACTGTCAAGAATCCTCTTGTAGATGCTTCCTGCAAATACCTCCCTTGGGCATGGTTTTTTCACGACAAAGGCGTAGCTTGTCCCGAGTTCTATATGGCGCTCCACGACATCACGGCGCATATTAAATAGGTTATAGGAATAACTTGCCTCGAAAGCCTGCTGGGCTTCCGTGTTTCTGCAATGTTTCCGAAACGAGTAGTAAGCATCGTAATACATGCTTAATGGTATATGCCTGTCTGTACAAGTTATTTGTTCTTTTTTCATATCGCTTTTTGTCTTGTTGTATAAATCGGAGAGAACGAGAACGTAGTTGCCGTTGCTCCAGTTGTTGTTGTCCGAACTTCTTTGCCAGTACCATGCGTAGTCCGAGCCGTACTGCTTACCTGCCTTGTTTTTTCTTAGGTGATTTGCGTTTTTTTGCATTGCCACCAGGCATCCTTTATACGTATTCAAGACGTAATCACGGCTGGGCAGAAAAACAGTCTCCACCATCGTGCCGCGCTTTAACAAAATATTGTCAGCACCTCATCCATCCATATAGCTGCTTGCTAACGGTAATGATAGAAGTCTGTATCTTTACTTCCGCTTTCGAACTGATCAATCTCTCCCATTTTTGTCCGTCTTTAGTCTGCACGCACATCTTTTCTTCGTTAATGATCCCCACCAATGCTTCGATGAGTGTCAGAGCATCAGACATGCGCTCCTGATGTATCTTTCGTTCTTGACTTCCGCGTTGCGAACGGTTCGATAGTAAACATTCCTTTACAACTTCCACGCTTGCATGCCGCAACTCAGCCCCCTCCTCGTAGTTCGCTTTCTTCGGGAAGTGACGGGTGATTGAGAATACAAGCCTTGACAGCTGTAAACATGAGTGATAGATCGGTGGTTGTTTTTGCTCCATGTTAAGTGAAAATTTAAAAGTCCTAAGTTTTTAAGCGGAGAGAACGAGAACGTAGTTGCCGTCGCTCCAGCTGATGCTGCCCGAACTTCTCTGCCAGTACCATGCGCAGTCCGAGTCGTCCTGCGTTGAACTCCAAAAAGTATAATTGCCCACAATGTTTTCTATTCCTGTAAGTTTATATAAGCACTTTTTTACTTCATACTGGTTGGCATATATAATTTTTAACTCACCGAGCGAAGACTGGTAACCGTGCTTCCCTGAACGGAAAATCTGATTATACGCATATCCTGCGGCAAAGTCGAATGCAATGTTCTTATTATATTTGTTAAATAACGCCTCCGTGTTTCCCATTCCATCCATGTCTTTCTCCGCTTCGCTTGAATTATTGGTCATTGTCTTTGCAACTTTTCCTCCTGGAGAGGATGGTGTCCACTTTATATTTTCTCCTATAACAGGCAGAATGCGACCTGTCCACGATGACGTTACGACCAATACAGAGTTTACGTTTGGATTATCTTGATACAGACCGCCCGTGTATTTATCTGCCGTAACAGCTTTTCCGTCTAAAGTTTCGATATAAACGCCAAGGCTCAATTTTTGTGGATTGTATGCAAGCGTAACATTGTTCGTGCTTCCTGTTGAGGATACTCGTATAGCTGATTCTGATCGAGAGATTACACATTTGTCCACTGATAAAGCGTCACCGACGATCTTGTACGCTACGCCTGCTGATATGTCAAATTCTATGGCGGTTCCTTTCCATGTCAAATCCGCTTGGACAGCGATCTCATTTCCGGACGAGTCCTGTACGTGAACCTTTAGCCCTTCAACAGACCCGACCGTTGTTGTCATTGTAACAATTACATGCTCTTTTGCCATGTATCGCTTGTCCGCATCTTCCTGCGTCAGGAAGCCGCCTGTCCCCATCCCGTCAAGCTTCTTTTTGTCTGCAGAGGACATCAATCCGTCTGATGTCTGTGTAGCATTGCTATACATCTTCCCCTCTGGAAGATCGATTGTTTCCCCAGTTTTCTGGTTGAGTGAAAAGCTTGCTATCTTATTGCCACCTTGGTTAATCGTGATGACGGAATCATTAACATCGGGGATGGTCGGCTTACCAGTAACTCCGCTCCACGCGACGCTGTCCGCACTCTTCGCGTGCTTCACATCCTTTGCTGAGTCAGCCGTGTTGTCCACATTCCCAAGACCGACCTCGTCCTTGGTGTAGGTTGGCTTCGTGTCCGCTTTTGCCCAAGCTTTTACATCACTTGCGGGCAGGGTCGTGGGGATGTCAGCTTTCTTCGCGTAAGCACTCAGGTCCGCCTCTACTGTCGCGAATTGCCCCTTCTGATTCAGGAACTTATTCGCGCTGCCGGTTGGATTGATACCCAAGACGTTTTGCTTAGAGGATAGCCCGGAATTGAGTTCGTCCTTCGTTGCAAATTTCGCCTTTATCTTACCCCATAGGGTGGACAATCCGTTTAAGTCAAGATATTTGCTCATATTGCTATTGTCTTTTAAGTTATGCGTCTGTTATTGATGATATTTCCGTGTCTGATATAGTCCCGACTGACACCATGCTTGCCATTTCTTTTTTCTGCGCCTCGGTAAGGGATGCATACGTAAGAGGATCGCCTTTGTCCCCCTTATCACCCTTTGGACCAGTTGCCCCCGTTGCGCCCGTGTCTCCCTTGTCTCCCTTCACGTTCAGGCTTGTTTTCTTATAAGCCCCCACGCTGGAGTCCCAACGGTACACGTAGTTATCCGTGCCTACATAGTCGGCCTTGGCGTTCTCTGCTGCTGTGTTTGCATTGTCAGCCGCGGAGTTGGCGTTACTGGCAGCTGTCTCGCATGCGGCCTTGGCAGAAGAGAAGTCGCTTTCTCTCTGCGTTTCTGCGTTTGCGCGTTGTGTCTCTGCCGATGCCCTTGCCGTTTCTGCGTCTGCCCTTGCGGTTTCGCTTTCTGCTCTTGCTGCCTCTGCCGTTTCTCGTTTTTTCTCTGCGTCCGCCCTGCTTGACTCAGCCTTAGCCCTATCCTCCTCTGCCTTAACTCTTCCGCTCTCAGCTTCCACCCTCGCAGACTCGGAGTCAGTCACCTTCCTGTAAGCCGTCTCCAGCGAAGCTACGTCCACGTTGATGTCGGAATATGCTGATACTTGCGTCCATGTCTTCCCGTTGTCATAGCTCGCTTCTACACCTTTCACCCCTCCCCGGAGCAGAGGGGTTACGCCCTTGGCTACCACCCCCGTGCTCTTGCCGTTTATGTACCACATTCCGTCTTCTCCTATGCTGGGCTTGATGCCGTCCGCAAGGTAAGCGCGGACGAACTCTGCCGGGATGAGGACGCTCTGGCTATTGCCTTGCGAGTCTCCTCCTGTCTGTACCCAAAATCCATCTGTGGAGAGCACGAGCCGAGATGCCTTGGTAAGCTGTGCGCTTATCTCCCCGATTCTCACTTCATTTGCTGTATCTGCCATAATATTTATCCTTTACGGTTGTTTCTCTTCCAACACGTCCAAGCGTCTGCCCTTTTTTGACCGGCCACGATCTGCCCGTATATCCCGGATGCGAGCGAGCCACTTGCTAACTTCTTGATTAATTCAATATCACCTCCATCTACGCTCACATGTTCTGGACTGTTAGCAAGCTGCACCGTAAGTTTGTAGGCTCTCCATTTCTCGTCCGGAGACAGGGGCGTGGAGCCCTGACTATTGCCAGATCCGGCGAAGAAGAGGAGAGGACCTAACACGTCCGACATTCTGACGATCCTTTGCGTAGTCACCCCGTTCTCTCCAGTGACGTTCTCTTTCATTGCCTTACCGTTGTAGGAAAGGACTTCTTTGCTAAAATCTCTTATCATAAAAACATATCATTAATCTTGTACTGAAACCAACTGTGCGTAATAACCTGTCGAAGAGGTATAACAGAGATCGAATACAAGGCAATCTCCTGCTTGCATGGATCTCTGCGAACTTTCCCACTCGCCGCCATCATTGTTTACAAGGTATCCACTTTCATACCGCGAGACAGAGGATGTTGATTTGTATGCCGTTGCGATATACATCTGGTTCGTGTCTTTCCGAGCCGTCACGCTGATGCGGACGCAGAATGCCTGTGAGGTAGATGTTATACCGAGTTGCTTCCGCAAGTCGCTCAATGTAGGAATGAAGAATGACGGTTTGCTGGTTAAGGAAGTGTAGAGCAAGAACCTCGTCCCAAAGCTCAGGTCGAGCATGTTCGCGTCACTGCTCTTGCGGTATTCCATGCTGTATCCACGTTCCATGATGCCTCCGTAGACCTGTACCCCGCCAACAACGCGCAAGGCGATATCTCTGTTGACGACATTGTCTGATATGATCTGCACTGCAGGGCGATAGACATCCGTCGCGCTGTTCATTTGCCTATAGATATACATCGCGGACGCGCAATAGGCATCCTGGTCTCCTTGTGACGTAGGGTCCGATCCTTCTCCGATGCCTACTTTTAGATGGGCGACATTGGCGGCTGCGTTATACCCGATAGCTTGCTCGAGCCAGATGGAGTTTTTCCCGATATGGACGAAGTTCGCGTCACCGCCAAACCATTTTGTATAATCTCCATTGTAGAGTCCGTCAGGTCCTATGCTGAAAGGACCTATCTTACCGCTGCTCGCTGTTATTTCTCCGGAGAACTTCCCGTTCGTGGCTTCGATCGTGCCATCTTCGTTTACCTTGAAATTACTGCCATTGATCACGATATTGTTGCCGGACTCCAAGACCATCTTGTAATTGGCAGTGATATGGATCTCTTTGCCTTGCATGGTAAAGCCATCCAGCGTCTGCCGGAACTCTGAGACATTCCCGAGCTCGTCCTGCAGGAGGCTTTCGAACTCCGTGTCGGTATGGTAGAATACGCTTCCTGCGTTGAACCCAATGGGCACGACCCCACTTTTCGCGTCCCTGCCATCGTTGCAGGTGACAGTGTACCGGCAAGACGTAATCTTGCTCGTGCCCTGGTTGCGGTAGTTGCTTTGTATGTCCAACTTTGAAGAGTTCACAAAAGAGAATGAGGATCCGTCGACAGAAGCCGTTCTCGTGACGACAACGCCGCCTGTTTCATTCAGAAATTCCAGCTTTAAGCCCAATCCGCTGCCACTCGCCTTCGTGGCAGAATCGCCTTCAACAAGGTAGAAGCTGCCCTTGAAAGACACAGAGACATAGCCTGTCTCAAAACCCTGCTCTACGTATACGGCAGCACGTTGCTCCGAGAATCTCGCCTCATAATATGTTGCGGGAGTTCCAGGGTCGCCGGGCTCGCCTTTGATCCTGCTCCACTCATATTGCGTATAGCTGGTCGGGTCGTTCCATTGCTGGCTGACGTTGATGCCAATGTATGTAGCCCCACTGAACCATGTAGTACTGAAATTGCTACGCCCGTCTGATGACGTGGCATAGGCGACGTGTATCCCATCCCCGGTGTCGCCATCATATCCGATACGGCTTACCCAATAGCGTGTGGATGAGGTATTAAGGGACGTGTTCTTTTTATATATATAGGTTGTGATCTCCCTGCACCATAGATAAGAGCCTTGGGATAAGCGTGGCACGAAATTCAACGTGAACGTGCCGTCATCAGGCTGTGTCGATGAGTTGGTAACAGAGGAATAACATACAGACGACGTGATCTCCGCAGTCTCTCCGTCCTCGCCCCAAGCAACGATGGGAACGGACTCTACATCCAGCTTTTCTCCACTCGCCTTGTCGAACAACCCAAAGGTTACGCTTTTGTCCGCATTGGTGACGCTTACATAAGTATCGTAAGCGGTGTCAGGGGTCCCATCGCCCTTGCAGTACTTGATCTCCAGACCTGCAGCGGACAAGTCCTCGACCTTATACCGCTTATCGTCAGAGCTTGTAGCCCAGACCTCGCAAGTGAGCCTGTTCACAGATAAGTTTTTACCTTTGTCCATGACGATGGAGGAAGAGGATGGAATAAGCTCGTAGACGGTAGTGTCCGCCAGCCGGTCAATTGTCAATACCTTGTTATACTCATACCTCGCGCCTGCATACGTGCCAATAATATGCACAGAGATATCATGTTTGGTGCCGACAAACCTGCCGTCCCTCGTTGCCAGAAAGTCACCCGTTTTTGTGCCGTCCGTGGTGATGCTGACCACCATCTTCTTGTTGTCTTTGCTTCCGCTGCCGGGAAATGACACATCAGCCTTCAAGCCATCAGGCAAGCCATTGATATGACTGTCCTTATCGACCTGCCAAAGTTCATTGTAGTGCATGAGAGATGCTACCGATATCACAGGGAACCCCGTGTATTCCTGCGCCTTCGTATTCCAGCTTACGGACGAGTGCTCATTGTCCAGATCGCATGCCAGGAAGGGCAGAGGATCGTGGGAAATACGCACAGGGAACTCGATGGTCTTGGCGGTCTTGCCCTCCAGTTCCACGACAATTGAGACCCTGCAGCCCCGCATTTTCCTCATTGCATCATAGTCTATCTCGTCCTCCGTGTTGGCGATGCCGTCACGCAAGTTCTTGATGCTCGTGATGTAGACGGTGGAGTTTGCGATCTCGCACTCGCAGCCATCGCCAAAAGCGGTCACCCGGTAATGGCCCTCTGTCACAAGCTCGTTGCCCGGATCTTCCTCCAACAGGATGTCTTGCCCCTTGCGGACGAACACAGCCGTTGACAATTGCCACTGCTTGACTTGTATTGTGGATCCGCTATCGTCCTTGGCATCTGCTAATGTGTATAATCCTCCGAGGACATTTCCCATGTCATCGACGGTAATGACCCCTTGATATCTACTGAGGCTGACATCATAAGCTCCGGCCATCTTCTGCAAGTCCTCCAAGTCTGAGATGTTGGACAACTTGATAATATCTCCGCCGAAATAGACGTGGTTCTGAGCAAACAACCCATTGCCGGACAGGTTCTGTCGCGCCCCGTCATCGTTCTCGATGGTGAGATTTCCCAGCCAACCATAACGGCAAACGCGGTTCTGCGGTTGTATTTCCCAGTTGTTCACACCATCAAGCACCTCGATGTAACTATGCCCACGTGAGGACAGGTACATGGAACTCTGCCGGCTGGAGTCCGTGAAGGATCCGTATTGGGCGAAATCCATGTAAGCACACGGGTCTGGCGTATCTGCAGATCTCTTGCGATACTGGAACACGCACTGGCCACGTTTGCTGGTAACGATCTTCTCGACCGTGAAATAGGTCGTGAAGAATCCACGGTGCACGACAAAGTTACAATCGTCCAAGTCCCCTTCCGTATTGCCGTCAGATTTGTAGGCATCGTCGATATCCGCGAAGATTCCCCTGCAGATATCACCTACCTCTACGCTGCCATACTCGTTCTCTTCAAGGTGTAGGGTAATCAGCCGGCTCTGTGTGTCGACGCATTCTATTGTCCCGTAGGCATTCGTATTCCACTGCTCAGCCTTCGTCACGTTGATCTCGTTAAAGACGAACTTGGGGGCACTGATGAATTTCCTAACGAAGAGGGAGTCGAGGACAGCATCACCATCCTTGCCTACCCTTGCTCCATGGTCGAAGAGCGTGTCGCCATCATAAGTCGCGGTTTTCCAGCCCGCGTGGAATATGGATACAGCCTTAGAGATAATTCCCTCAAGGAAGGTGATGACCTTGCTGGCAACGTCTTCCTTGTCTTTTCGGAGGAACTTCTTCCAGATCAGGCTGTCCTCTGCGAGGTCTTTCGCCTTGTCAGCATACCCAGCCTTTATCTTATTGCCGTTGACAAGAAGGTAGTCCTCGGCAAGGCGCATGGAATTCAGGAGGTTTATGTTCGGATGGGTATGGCCGATCCCCCCGTCTCCGGAATAGTTCTCCACAATGCCGTTGACAATATAGTCCAGAATAGCACCTGCCGTGGTGACGTTCCATTGGTCAGAATAAGGGTTCTCTACCGGGAACAAAGCCCCACCACTCAGCGTGAGGTGCGGAAACTCAGCAAGTCGTGGGGCGACGGTAAAAGACCCTAGGTCGGGTACTTTTATGTTGAGCACCTTTTGGGGCAACTCTGCGCGTGGCAGGTTGAGATAGGGTTGCGCGTCGGCATACTTGTACGTGAAGCTGTAGTCAGAGGGCAGTTTTTTGGCGTTGTAGCTTACGTCGCTTTCTGTGACCACGATCCTCCGTATGAAGTTGTCAGTATAGACATACTTTCCCGTTGAAGGGAAGAAATCGAGCAACCACGCTCTTTCCCTGTTGCCAAGGTAACCCGTGTTTTTCTTGTATTCGCGGGTGGTGTCGACCCGGTATTCCTCGTAGGTCTCCTCTATCTCCGCCACGTTGTGCGTGTGCTTCTGGAGTGTGAAGTCTCGCCATAGGCGCGGAATGTGTCAATGCCGCCCAAAGAGTTCTCGAAAAGTATCCACTCTTCTTCCTCGGAGCGCATGTCACTTGCCACGTAGCGTTGGATGTAGGTCAGCCTGGATCCGGAAGCGTTCTCAGCCCAGACCTCATAATACTGCGGCAGCTTGTCGCCAACCTTCCCGGCAATGACGGCATATTGGACTGGCACGGTCCAGCATTCCCCGGCTGGTATTTGTGCCAGGTCGATGGTCTGCGTGGTGCCATCCTCAAAGTATGCCTTGCAACGGATAGTAGCCATGACGACGGCATAATAGGTCAAGAATTCCGGCGTGTAGTAAGTCACCGGCTTTACGTTGGGCTGCCATGTGAGGAAATTTTGCGTGAGGAAGGATTCCGCGTCTCCGTCGAAATGGTCAACGCCGGCACGGATGACTGTGAAGGAAAAAGACTTTGTCTCGCCGCCACCTGTCTCTGTGACGGTAACGGAGAAAGACTTCGCGATACCGCTTTGCTGATAAGGGCTTGACACATCCTGTAGCTTGAACGTAAGCAGCGGGAGGATGATGTTTTTCAAGTCTACCTCTATGCGACCGGTCTCACTTGGCGCATAGACATGCTTTACGATGGCGTTCCCGCCACTGTCGGAAAGCACGAATGAAACTTCATTGTCAGCCATGATGATGACGTGGTTCATGCTGCCCACGAGGCTGAGTGAATGGGGCTGTAAGAGAATGTTCATTTACTTTAAACTTTACGCAAATTTAATAAGATTCCATACCCTGGTAAAGGACATGTCAACGATGCCCGCCGCCGAATCCATCAGAAGTGTTTCCGCTGTTTTCACCGTTCTCCGGAGTGGAAGCTGCAGATACTGCAGTCAGCCAGCAAGTGGTCTTGGTGTACTTCCATTTTGAGTGGCGGAACATCGTTGCATGCCTGGTCTTCTCTGCAGTATATGAGACTTGCTTGCCATATTCCTTTCCCACCCATTCTGCAGTTGGCGTGGGAGGATAGACGATGGTAAAGGTGCGGTCTTTGTCGGCTCCGCTGTTGTTGTACTCATCTTTCGATACTTCCGTCTCCAGTATTTTCCCTACCCATCGATATCCTGCAGTCATCTGTGGCAGCATGTCGTTAATATGCCTTGCCTCCGCCACTGGCTCGGTCAGGGCGATTGTCAGCATCTCGCTCTCGATAGGCTCGTCCTTTCCGCCAAGGGAAAATTTGAGCTTGTTGAAGAAGAAAGCCACGCCACGAACCACGACCTTCGCGTATGCCGCAAGATTCTGCTTTTGCGACTGCGAGAGCAGCAGCTTCATCTTCACCTGTTGCAGGGCATTGCGGTAGAGCGTGTCGCAGTCGCGCCAGAATTTCTCGAAGATGCCATCCTCGCCATAGTAATAAAGCGCATAGTCGAAGATGCGGGGCTTGTCAGCCGCCTGCAGGTCGTAGGCGGATATGGTCCCAGCGGGTTTCGAGCCTGACATGTAGGCGAAAGCAAGCATAGGCACGGACTTGCTGCTGTCTTCCTCAGTTTCCTGCTGGTCATCGCCTGTCATGGCGAGCAT
>ERZ779941.159-NODE-159-length-36342-cov-4.729049_pt1 | contig 36342 bp, 37 predicted proteins | sample MGYA00511952_ERZ779941 | MGnify/ENA primary metagenome ERZ779941 (study PRJEB29588, sample SAMEA2142846) | human gut metagenome | biome: human gut; feature: human-associated habitat; material: faeces | place: Denmark | collected 2008/2010 ...
AAAACCCTTGGTATATATAATGGTTTAACTGAAGAGGAAATTAACCTTATATTGAACGATGAAAAATTTGAAAAAAATTTAAAACAACTGATACTTAATTGGTACAAAGAGAGTATGAACACGAATAATACTTATGTTTATAATCCATTAACTAAGTTAGATATTAACAAAGATTTTATTGATGATATTGGAAATATATTTAAAAACCAAAATAATATAATAACCTCTATTGAAAATATTAATGTCATATTTATTATAGGAATAATATTGTTTTTAACAGTTTTAACAGGTTTTATTACAAAAACTATATATTATCCATTAATAACATTAGGTATTCCATCATTGATTATTGGAATTGTTTATACTATGTTGAAATATAATAAAGATTTATTTGCAAATTCTATTAAAACTTTACTACCACTTAGTGACAATTTAACTAATTTAGTACTAGAAAGTGCTTTAAAATCAAATATAGGAACAATTTTAATAACAATAGGATTAGTTCTTATAATTATATTTACTATAGTAAAACTACACATTAATAAAATGCTTAGAAAACTTGAACAAACAAGAAGAATTAATATAGAAGATATTGATATGGATAATATAAAGTATAATTAAATATTAAAATATTGGGTTTTCAATGTCAGATAAACTATTATTATCCCAGTTATAGAAAACAACATATAAAACAAGTAAAGCAGTAATTACAGTTAATATAGAAGCAAAAATTTGAATTTTAAAAGGTTTTAAATCTTTGTTCTTTTCTTTAGCAATTTCATATCCTTCAATATTATCATATAAAATGATTAAAACTATAATCAAAACTAAAAGACGATTAAAAAGCAATATGTATTGGTCGTCTTTTTTATTTAAAATTCTTTTTCTATTCAATAAATCTTGTCTGTTTTCATAAGTTAAATAAATTGATATAATTATTGTTACTATAAACATTAAAGCTGTAGCAATATCAATATTTAAAAGTTCAATTTCTTTTTCATTTTTCATATTAAAGTATATTAAATTTGAATATAATTTAATATGAAAAAATATTTATTAATTTTAATTTTAATACTATGTGGCTGTGGAAACAAAAACATTGAAATGGTTTTTGAAAATAGTCATAATATGAAAATATCGATAAACTTTCCTGAATCGGGAATAAAAAAATTAGATAACTTAGTTTCTGATTATGTTGATACTATTTATCAAGGTTTTAAAAACGAATATGAAAATGTTTATGCTTTAGAGCAAGTATCAGAACTTAATGTTGACTATAAATATAGTGTTATTAATGAGCGATATATAAATATCATTCTTTATACATTTATAAATTCATCTAAACTGGCTCACCCAATTAATGAGGTAAAAACATTTGTGTATGATAAACAAAAAAACAAATTAATAACAATTTACGATTTAATTAATAATAGCCAAATAAATATCTTATTAAAAAATTTAAAAATGAATATCGTTAGAAAATATAAAGAATGTTTATTATTAGAAAATATATCTTCAAAAATCACCCCCGATGAGGATTATATGTTTAATATAACTAAAGATAGTATTGTCTTTTATTTTAATCCTTATACAATAACAACTGGAAGTTGTGGGATTATAGATGTCGAAGTTAGTTTAAACAAATTAGACACATCGTTCAAATCGAAAGAAACTATAAAAAAATATCCTCCAATTACAAAAACAATATCTAAAAATTTGGATTTAAATAAAAAAACAGTTGCTATTACTTTTGATGATGGACCAAGTAAATATACCAATCAAATTTTGGAGTTGTTAAAAGAGAATAACGCAAATGCTACATTTTTTGTACTAGGAAACAAAGTCAAAGATTATTCTGATACAATAAGAAAAAGTATTTCATTGGGTAATGAAATAGGAAATCATTCGTATAATCATAAATGGTTAACCAGTCTAAGTTTAGATGAACTAAATTTACAAATATCTAAAACTAATGCTCTAATAAAAGAAATAAGTGGTTATGAATGTAATTTATTTAGGCCAACTTATGGTTCAGTTAATAAAAAAATAAGAGAAAATGTTGATATGAATATAGTATTATGGTCGGTCGATAGTAACGATTGGAAAATAAAAAATAGCAAAACAATTGCTAGCAAGGTTTTAAGTAAGGTTGACGATGGTGATATAATACTATTTCATGATACATATGAAAGAACATATAAAGCGTTACAAATAATTGTTCCAACCTTAATTAGTGAAGGCTATCAAATAGTAACTGTAAGTGAATTAGAAAAAATAAAATTAGAAAGAAATATTTAAAACTATTGAAAAGCATAAAAACATATGGTAAAATTAACATGACGTTTTGCAAAAAATCTATATATTTTACAACAAGACATACTGCATATTTTAAATATGTGGTTTTTTGCGTTATGGAAGGAGTGATAAAGTGGCGTCGTATATTGAACTTAGGAACATAAAAAAACAATTTAAAGTTCCTATTAGAAAAAGTGGCTTGAAAGAAGCTTTTAAAGCATTTTTCAAACGCGAATACAAGCAAATTTTGGCAGTTGATGATATTTCTTTTCAAATTGAAAAGGGAGAAATCGTTGGCTACATCGGACCAAATGGGGCGGGAAAAAGTACAACAATTAAAATGCTTACAGGTATTCTTACTCCGACTAGTGGTATGTGTGTAGTTGATGGAATGACACCTTATCTTGAAAGAGAAAAATATGTAGCAAAAATAGGTGTTGTTTTTGGTCAAAGAAGTCAATTATGGTGGGATATACCAGCAATTGATACATTTGACTTACTAGCAGACATTTACAAATTAAATCATGAAGAATACATAAAAACAAAAGACGAATTAATAAAATTGCTAAACTTAGAAGAAATAGTTAAAGTACCAGTTAGACAACTAAGTTTAGGTCAAAGGATGCGATGCGAAATTGCTGCTTCACTATTACATAAACCAGAAATACTATTTTTAGATGAACCGACAATAGGATTAGATGCTATTTCTAAAACGATCGTTAGAAACTTTATAAAAAAAATAAATAAAGAACAAAATGTTACGGTAATATTAACTACTCATGATATGAAAGATATTGAAACATTAGCAAAAAGAATTATTTTAATCGGAAAAGGTAAAATACTATATGATGGCTCTTTAACAAAACTAAAAAATAGATATAAAACGAATAAATATATAAATGTAGAATGCAATCAGTTAACAAAATTGCGTTTAAAAGGAATAATAAGTCAAACAAAAACAAAAGATGGTTATGAATTTGTAATAAATTCAAAGATATTAGAAATGTCAAAATTTTTAAATGTTTTATCATCTAAAACTGAAATTAAAAACATCGATATAGAAGAAGAAAATATCGATGACATTATAGTAAAACTATATGAGGAATTTGAACTATGAAACCATATTTATCATATTTTAAATTAAGATTCATGACTTGTCTACAATATAGAAGTGCAGCTATAGCAGGTATATTAACTCAAGTATTTTTTGCTTTTGTTTATATAATGGTATATTTAGCTTTTTATGAATCAGGAGATGCTAACGCACCGATGACATTAAAGCAAGTTATAAATTATATGTGGTTAAATCAAATGTTTTTTACTTTAATTTATTTAAGTTATAAAGATAAAGATATAATCAATTTAATCAAAGATGGAAATATATCATATGAATTAGCAAGACCATTAAACGTATATTTTATGTGGTTTGCAAAAATTTTATCTCAAAGAATTTCTATGATGTTATTAAGATGCATTCCAGTTATGGTCTTAGCTTTTGTCCTACCAGAACCTTATAAATTAATGCTCCCATTAAATTTTTCAACTTTTTTATTATTTTTGCTGTCGTTTTGTATAAGTGCTATTTTAATAACTGGAATCACTATGCTTTTTCATATAATAACTATGTTTACTTTAGATGAAAAGGGGGCTACATCAATTATTATAAACATAGCAGATATTTTTTCAGGACAAGTAATACCTCTTCCATTTTTCCCATTGTTTTTACAAAAAGTTGCTATATTACTACCTTTTAGATATATAAGTGATTTCCCATTTAGAATATATACATCACATATAGTAGAAAACGAAGCAATTATAGGAATAATAATTCAATTTGTGTGGTTAATAATAATTTTAATAGGTGGTTACCTGCTGATGAATAAAGCTTTAAGTAAAACGATTGTACAAGGAGGTTAAAATGAAACTATACTTAAAATATTTAAAATTACATTTAAAATCAACTATGCAATATAAAACATCCTTTATTTTATCTTTTATATCACAATTTTTTGTCGCTTTTTCTTTCTATTTTGTTGTCATTTCTATGTTTGATAAATTCAATAACATTAAAGGCTTTACTTTATATGAAGTATTGTTAACTACAGGAATAATATATTTTGGTTTTAGTTTCAATGAATTTTTTGTAAGAGGAATCGATAATTTTGACAATCAAATTGTGAAAGGAACATTTGATAGAATTTTACTAAGACCAAGAAACATATTTTTTCAAGCTATGGTAGAAGAAATGGATTTTGTAAAAATATCAAGAATTCTACAAGCAATAGCAATAATTGTAATTTCCCTAGTTAATTTAAATATACAGTTTAATATATTTAGAATTATAGCCTTTATTTTAATGTTATTAAGTTCTATCGCTATATTTTTAAGTTTAAATATACTATCAGCCTCATATTGTTTTATAACAATTCAAGGACTAGAAGTTAGACATATATTTACCGATGGTGGGAAATATGTGGCTCAGTATCCAATTAATATTTATAAAAAAGGTTTTGCTCTATTTTTTACTGTTATAATTCCATATGCTTTTGTAAATTATTATCCTCTTTTATATTTTACAGGTAAGTCTAATAATATATTTTATTGTTTTAGTCCATTAATCGTTTTAATTTATTTGTTTATTTCTTTTAAAGTGTTTAATATTGGAGTTAAAAAATATTCAAGTACTGGTTCATAGAATGTGAATTTTCACATTCTTTTTTAACTTTTTATAACTCAAATTCATCTACTTTAGTTATATAAGAATCATCACATCTATTAATTGCAAATATTTCTTTTATATTATTTGTTAAATCAAGGTTAGAATTTAACAAATCAGATAAAGATATAATTCCTACTAATTTATTATTTTCAACTACTAATAATCTTTTGATTTTATGTTTAGTCATTAAATTTATAGCTTTACTTATTTCATCGTTTGAATCTATAGTAATTAATTCAGTAGTTAAATATCCATCTATTTTATTATCATTATTTGCAAGTATTCTAGTTACAATATCTCTATCTGTCAACACACCAACTATTTTATTTTTATTTGCGATAGGAACAAATCCAATATCGTATTTTTTCATTATGTTTGCTAGTTCATTTAAACTAGAATTTATATCAAATACAACTAGAGAACTACACATAAAATTTTTAACTTTCATATAATCACCACTTATATTTTGTTTTTAAAATTTAAAAATATACATATAATTTAATATGAGAAGAATGAGATTAAAAAGAAAGATTAAAATGTTTAATAAACCAATAAATGTTATAGTGTTTATAATTATAGTTTTTATTATAGCTTTTTTTCTATTACTTAAAGTTGTCAATCTAAAAGTAAATCCAGTTTTATTTGAATATGCAGAATTAGAATCAAGAAAATTGGCAAGTATTATTATAAATAATGCAGTTGCTAAAAATGTAACAGAAAACATAGATATAGATGAATTATTTATAATTACAAGAGATAGCAATAATGAAATTAAAACAATAGATTTTAATCCTTTAACAGTAAATAAAATTCTAACAAAAGTAACAAACAGCGTTCAAATTAATTTAAAATATATCGAACAGGGAAAAGTCGAATTGCTCGCACTTACAACAGATGAACTAATTGATTACGATATTAATAAATTAAAAAAAGGAATAATTTATGAAATACCCACAGGAGTTATATTTAATAACTCTTTTTTATCTAATTTAGGGCCAAAATTACCTGTTAAATTATGTTTAGCAGGTGATATAATAAGTCATATAAACACTAAAGTAACTAATTATGGTATTAATAATGCATTAATAGAAGTGGGAGTTGTATTAGAATTAAAAGAACAAGTAATACTACCATTTATGTCCGAAAGAATAAAAATTGAATGTGAAATACCAGTTGCAATAAAATTAATTCAAGGAACTGTTCCTAATTATTATTTTAATGGATTAGATAAAAATTCCCCATCTGTAACTTTACCTATTTCTTAAAAATATTAGATAGATGTAAAGTAGTGTGTTTAACTTTTACTTTCAAACATTTTCCATTTACTAATTGAATAAAAAAAAATAATGTGGTATACTAAAAATGGTGATTATAATGAGCAAAAGAAAAGTAAATAAGGCAAGAGTTTTAATTTTTATATTAGGTGTTTTAATTGTTTCATTTATAATTTTTTTACTCTTAAAAGGTATTAATAAAGTAGTAATTAAACAAAATTATAAATATTTAGCAAACAATCAAAGTGAAATAACACTTTATACATTAGATTATAATGAAACTTTGCAAATAGCAAGAGGTACTAAAGTAGAAATAATTGAAAGTATTACTAACGAAAACAAAGAATATTATAAAATAAAATACAATAATACTGAATATTTAGTTTTTAAGGAGAATGTTGTTAATAGCGAAGATGATATCATTTTAGAAAAAGAAATGTATGTAAGAACCCCAGTTACTATTTATGAAAGTGAAGATTCTATAAAAATTTTAGGTATGGCTAAAAAAGGTGAAAAATTAGATATAGTTGGTTATAACAAAGTTAATGAAGATGGCAGCATTAACATGTATAAAATTAAATATAATGATATTGATGGTTACGTTTATGGTAAATATTTAGTTAATAATAAAGAATTATCTTTGGTTAATTATGATGAAGATGGAAATTATCAAATTCATAAAAAAAGAGGAGATTCGTTTGGCGGTGGGGATGCTGGTAATCTAGATTATTATCCTTATGAAAAAGCAAAATTTGAAAATAATGTTATGCCTGATGAAGTAAGAGCACTATATCTTAATAGTGGCGTTGTAAGTAATGTCGATGCTTATATAAAAATTGCTAAAAATAGTGGTATAAATGCTTTTGTAGTTGATATAAAAGATAACACTTCGCCTGCTTATCCAGCAAAAGCTATGCAAGAATATTCGATAACAAATTACAATAAAGCAATTAACAGTTATGAAACATATAAAAAAGCTATTAAAAAATTAAAAGATGAAGGCTTTTATGTAATAGGAAGAATTACGGTGTTTAAAGACAGTTATTATGCTAAAGACCACCCAGAAGATACAATTAAAGATAATAATACTAACTCTTCCTATAACCACGATGGTTCATATTGGCCAAGTGCATTTAAAAGAAATGTATGGGAATACAATGTTAAATTAGCAATTGAGTCAGTACAAGAAATGGGATTCAATGAAATTCAATTTGATTATGTTAGATTTCCAGATAGAACAGGTAACTTAGAAAAAAAAGGAGTTATTAATTTTGGAAATGTGTATAAAGAAGATAAGGCTCAAGCAATCCAACAATTTGTAATGTATGCATGTGATGAAATACACAAACATAATTCTTATGTATCAATCGATGTGTTTGGAGAATCGGCTCACAACTATGTAACTGCTTATGGACAATATTGGGCTGCTATATCAAACGTAGCCGATGTTATAAGTGGAATGCCATATCCAGATCATTTCAGCGCTCACGAATATGGTTTTAATGAAGTTGTATGGACTATTCCTTATAAATTATTAAATTTATGGGGGAATAACTTTGTTATGAAAAGACAAAAAGAAATCCCAACACCAGCTATAGTTAGAACTTGGATTCAAACTTATGATACATATAAAAATCCTAAAGTAATTTATGATTCTTATATGATTAAAGAAGAAATAAAAGGATTATATGATGCTGGATTAAAAGGTGGATTTATGACCTGGAATGGTAGTTCTAACATATCAAAATATGATAGTGTAAAAAGTGCGTTTGGAGGAAATTATCAATGAAAACTATAACTATAGAAAATAATAATTATGAGTTAATTGATGACTACAAAAACGGTTTTGAAGAAAATGTATTCAAAGATAAATATACTGATTATTTTGATGGATATGATTACATATTAGGTGATTGGGCATATGGTAAATTAAGATTGAAAGGCTTTTGTGAAAGAGAAAATCCACTTTTCAATAAAATAAATGATTATAGCCTGATAGAAAACTATATAAAAGAAAACTGTGCTTATGACTGTAGATATTTTATCTTAAAAAAGGTGTAATATGAATGTATATGATTTTGATAATACATTATACAAAGGAGAAAGTTCTTATGACTTTTTCTTCTTTTGTTTAAAAAGAAAACCTAAAATGATTAAATACATTCCAGTTGTTTTAAAACATATATATAATTATAAAAAATTAAAAATTGATTTTGAACAATTAATAAATAGTTTTAATGAAATATTCAATAAAATATTTAAAACAGAACAAGAATTAAATGAATTATCAATTAAGTTTTGGGATAAAAATATTTATAAATTAAAAGATTTAGTTAATAATTTAACAACTGATGATATTATAATAACTGGAAGTCCAGATTTCTTAATGAATATAATTAAAGATAAACTAAATGTTAAAGAAATAATATCTACTAAAATAAACAATAGAAAAATAGAATTTTTATGTTTAGGCGAAAATAAAGTAAAAATATTTAAAGAATTATATCCAAATAAAAAAATTAATAATTTTTATACTGATTCAATGAACGATTTACCACTTATGAAATTATCTAATAATGTTTATTTAGTAAAAGGAAATAAAATAGAAAAAATAACAAAATAATTACGTATCGTTAATTAATGTAATTACTACTTGACTCGTGCATTTTATCTTTTCGGTAATAAATAGTATTAAAACATAAGACTTTATCAAAAAAAGGTAAAGTTTTATTTTCTTATAATCCTTTACATTAATAGTTAAAAATGATAAAATTATTATGGTGAATATAATGGAAAACAATGAAATACTAAATATATACAAAAACTACCAAAAAAAAATAAATGAAATGTGGAGGTTACTTTGACACAGATAATAAACTAATAAAAATAAAAGAATTAGAAGAAAAGATGTCAAGTGCTACATTTTGGGATAACCAGGAAATTGCTAATAATGTAATTAATGAGTTAAATAATTTAAAAAAAATAGTTAATTTAATTAAAACTTTAAAAAATAAAATAGATGCGAACTTAGAGTTATTAAGTTATGATGATATCGAAGTAAAAGAATTAATTGTATCTGAAATTGATGAAATAAAAAAAGAATTAGATGATTTAGAAATATTTGTTTTATTAAATGGTCCATATGATAAAAATGATGCAGTATTAGAAATTCATCCAGGGGCAGGTGGAACAGAAAGTTGTGATTGGGCTAATATGTTATTTAGAATGTACACAAGATGGTGTGAGGAAAAAAATTTCAAATATGAAATAGTCGAATTACAAAAAGGTGAAGAAGCAGGAATTAAAAGTGTAACTATTATTATCAAAGGAACATATGCTTATGGATATTTAAAATGTGAAAAAGGAGTTCATAGATTGGTTAGAATTTCTCCATTTGATTCTAATTCAAGAAGACATACATCATTCGCATCAGTTGATGTAAGTCCTTATTTTCAAGAAGAAAACATCGATATTCAAATAAATCCTAACGATTTAAAAATAGATGTATATCATAGTTCAGGAGCAGGTGGTCAATCAGTTAATACAACTGATTCAGCTGTAAGAATAACACACATACCTACAAAAATAGTAGTAACTTGTCAAAATGAAAGAAGCCAATTACAAAACAAAGAAAAAGCTTTAGAAATATTAAAAAGTAAATTATACAAAATAGAATTAGATAAAAGAGATATGGAACTAAAACAAATTAAAGGTGAACAAACTGATATTAATTTTGGGTCTCAGATTAGAAGTTATGTACTACATCCATATACAATGGTTAAAGACCACAGAACAAATACTCAAAATAACAATGCTCAAAAAGTATTAGATGGCGATATTGATATGTTTATAAATGATAATTTAAGGATGTGCAAAAATGAAAAATAAAATAAAAATTTTTATTGAATTATTAGTCGCAATAACAATATGTGCTTTTTCATTTAACTTATTTTTACTTCCTACAAAAGTTGTAAGTGGTTTTAGTGGTATATCAATTATAATAAATTCTATAACAGATATAAAACCATCAATTATAATTATGGTTTTATATGCTATAATATTAGTTATAAGTTATATATTAATGGGATTTGAACAAACAAAAAATTCAATTATAGGTTCAATATTATATCCTATTTTTGTTGAATTAACCTCTTATATAACGCCATACATAAATATAGGAGAAACAGAACCTATTGTTATGGCTATATGTGGTTCGGCAATATGTGGATTCGGATATGGAATAATATATAAATTGGGTTATAATACTGGTGGTAGCGATGTACTGACGCATATTTTAAGTAAATACTTAAAAAAACCAATTGGAACATGTATGGTAATAGTAAATACTATTATAATAGCAGCTACTTTATTTGTGTTTGACCTACAAACAGCAATTTACTCTATTATTGCCATATTAATAATGAGTTATGTAATTGATAAAGTAATGATAGGGATATCAAAATCCAAATCATTTTATATAATTACAGAAAATGAAACAGATGTTAAAAAATTTTTAATAAGTAAACTAAGCCATGGTGTGACGGTTATTCAAGCAAGAGGCGGATATACTGGTAATATGGTAAAACTTATTATGTGTATAGTACCTACAAAAGAATATTACAAAGTTAAAGAAGAAATATTAAATATAGACAAAAATGCTCTTATATTAGTGAGCGATACATATGAAGTATTAGGAAATAAATGAGGTGATTAATTTGGATTTAATAAGGTTTAAAAACGTAAAAAAAACATACAAAAACGGCGTTACGGCAATTCAAGATTTAACTTTAAACATAAAAAAAGGTGAATTTGTTTTTGTAATTGGTTCGACTGGTTGTGGGAAATCAACATTAATAAAAATGCTTTATCGAGAAGAAAAACCCACTAGCGGAACTATAAATGTAAGTAATATTGAAGTAAGTAAATTAAAAAATAGAAATGTATACAAAATAAGAAGAAAAATCGGAGTTGTATTTCAAGATTTTAAATTATTACCAAAGTCTACTGTATATGAAAATGTTGCTTTTGCATTAGAAATATTTGGAGCAACTAATAGTGAAGTTCACAATAAAGTTTTAAAAGCACTAGAATTAGTTGGATTAAAACATAAAGCCAAAAATTATCCTAATGAATTATCAGGCGGTGAGCAACAAAGAGTTGCAATTGCAAGAGCAATCGTTAATGGCCCAAAATTATTAATTTGTGATGAACCGACTGGAAACTTGGATCCAGTTACTAGTATGGAAATAATGAAGGTATTAAATGAAATTAATAAATTAGGAACAACGATTATTATGGTTACTCATGATACGGAAATAGTAAATAAAATGAAAAAACGAGTAATTTTGTTAGATGCTGGAAGAATTGTTAAAGATTATGCAGAAGGGGAGTATAGATATGAGGGCATTTAGAATTTTAGGTAGAAATATTAGAGATTCATTTAAAAGTGTTTTTAGAAACTTCTCATTATCTCTTGCATCTATTTCTTGTATAACTATAACTCTAGTTTTAGTAGCAGTTGCAGTTGTTTTATCTTATAATATAAATAATTTTACAAAAGAAGTTGAAAGAACACTAACTATTGTTGTTTTCTTGGATAGAGATACAACTTTAAAACAAGCTGATGAAATTGAAACTAAAATTAATCAATTAGACAATGTTGAAAGTGTTATATTTAACGATAAAATGAATATAGCAGAAGATTTGATGGAAAGTAGCGAAGATTACAAGCTGGTTTTAAGTAAATATGATTCAAGAGATACAATGCCTTTATCGGATACCTTCCATGTTAAAGCTACAAGTATTGAAAAAATGGATGAACTTGCAAAACAAATTGAAGAAATTGATAAAGTAATGAGTGTTAAGTATGGGGAGGGAACAATTGACCAATTGATTTCTACATTTAAAATAATTAAAAATATAAGTGTAGTAACAGTAGCTGGTTTAATTTTAGTAACTGCATTCTTAATTTCTAATACAATTAAAATAACTATTTTTTCACGTAAAAGAGAAATTGAAATTATGCGTTTAGTCGGTGCTTCTAACGTTAATATAAAATTGCCATTTATTTTTGAAGGACTATTTTTAGGGTTAATCGGTTCTGTTATACCGGTTTTAGTAACAACTTATGGTTATGTTGCTTTATATAAGAACTTTAATGGTCAAGCCTTTAACTCACCATTTATAAAATTAATCATCCCTGAACCATTTATCTATTATGTATCATTTATTTTAATCGGTATTGGTGTTTTTGTAGGTATGATAGGTTCGGCAAGAGCAGTTAGAAAATATTTAAAAATTTAATTATGACAAGACTAGCAATAGTCTTTTTTCTTTGATATAATATTTTTGAGTTGGCTAAAAGGAGGTAATATGGATTTAGAAAATGTTTATGGTATTGGCACTAAAACAATGTCATTGCTCAATAAATTGGGTATTAATAATATATCTGATTTGGTTAATTATTGTCCTTTTAGATATGATATTTTATCAAGAAGTAATCTTAATGAATTAAAAGATGGTGATAAAATAATAATTGATGGTTTAGTTGAAGTGAATCCTAGGGTTATTTATTTAAAAAGAAAAATGGATAAAATGTCATTTGTTATTAATACAGGTAGTAAATTGCTGAACGTTTCAATTTTTAACCGTGGATTTTTAAAGCCTAGGCTTGGTGTAGGAACTAAATTAACTATAATTGGCAAATATTCGATAAAACAAAATTTAATTGTAGCTAGTGATATAAGATTTGGGCTACTTGGTAACAATGTTAAAATAGAACCTGTTTATCACGTTACTAGTGGAATTAATAGTAATATGATAAATAGTTTAATTTTAAAATGTATTGATAATTACGAATGTGTTGATTATATTCCAAATTATTTAAAAGAGAAATACGATTTTTTATCAAAGAAACAATCTTTAAGAGAGATACATGAACCTTTAGATGAGACATTACTAAAAAGGAGTATTATGCGCTTTAAATATGAAGAATTGTTTACTTTTATGCTTAAGGTGGCTATGCTCAAAGAGTTAAAAAAACAAGATGGTTTGAAAAGAGATGTTTCTTTTGACGAAATTTCTAAAATCATTTCTACTTTACCTTATAAGCTAACTATTGACCAATTGAAAGCGATTGATGATATTTATAATGATTTAATTTCTAATAAAAGAATGAATAGACTTTTACAAGGTGATGTTGGAAGTGGAAAAACGATTGTTTCATTTATTGCTTTATACATTAATTATTTGAGTGGCTATCAAGGAGCTTTAATGGCACCAACTGAAATATTAGCTTACCAACATTATTTGAATATGAAAAAATTATTTCCTGATTTAAGAATCGAATTATTGACTGGTAAATTAAAAGTTTCTGCTAAAAAAGATATTTATAAAAGATTAATTAATAATGAAATCGATGTTTTGATTGGTACTCATGCTTTAATAAGTAATGATGTTACTTATAATAATTTAGGATTAGTTATAACTGATGAACAACACAGATTTGGTGTTAATCAAAGAAGTAACCTAAAAAATAAGGGAATTATGCCTGATGTTTTATATATGAGTGCAACACCAATTCCAAGAACTTATGCTATAACATTATTCGGTGATATGGATATTTCTAGCATTAAAACAAAACCGAATGGTAGAAAGGAAATTAAAACTTATTTGAAAAGTGAATCAGAAATCAAAGATGTTTTAACTTTAATGTATAATGAACTTAAAAGTGGGCATCAGGTTTATGTTATTGCTCCTTTAATTGAAGAAAGCGATAAATCGGAACTTAAAAATGTTAATGAACTTAAAGTTAAAATGGATAAAGCTTTTGGTAAATTATATAATATTGATATTATGCATGGTAAACTTTCTAACAAAGCTAAAGAAGAAGTAATGGAAAAATTTAAGAATAATGATATTCAAATACTTATAAGTACTACTGTAATAGAGGTAGGTGTTGATGTTGCTAATGCTACTGTGATGGTTGTTTTTGATAGTTATAGATTTGGATTATCAGCCCTTCATCAGTTAAGAGGTAGAGTCGGAAGAAGTGATTTACAGTCTTATTTTATTTTGGTAAGTAACTATGAAGCTGAAAGACTTAAGGTGTTAGTCGATACAAATGATGGTTTTAAAGTAAGTGAAGCTGACTTTAAAATGCGTGGTGGGGGAGACTTATTTGGTATAAGACAAAGTGGAGATATGAGTTTTAAATTTGCTGATTTGAAGAAAGATTATAAGATGTTATTGACTGCTAAAGAAGATAGTGAAGAATTTTTGAAGTGTTATAAGGATGATTATGAGTACATTTGTGCTCATGTAAAATTAGTTGACACTTTAGATTGATTGGTATTGACTTTTTATAAAAATTTTTTTATAATTAGGTAGCATGATAGTACTAGAAAGTATCATCATGCTAGTCTCTTATATCTATAAAGAGGCTAAACCAAAACCCCCTGAAGACGGAACGAATCAATGTTCCGTCATTTTTTTGCCTTTATTTTCAAGGTTTTTCATAATTTATAATATTTCAAAACTGCTTTTACATTTACTTTTACATTTCCCACTAGGAAATGTAAGACTTTTTTAATCTAATTTATTCATCGTTTGAACTATCTCATCCATCTTATTTTTAAACAGGTGAGAGTAGGTATTTAATGTTTCATCAATTTTCGCATGACCTAGATATTTGACAACAATCATAATACTTGCACCATTATTAATTAAAACTGAAGCACAAGAGTGTCTAAAGTCGTGAATTCTAATTCTTTTAACACCAGACAAGTCACAAAATTTATTTTTAGTATGTCTAAGTATTCCATCACCAAGTGGTTCTTTATCTTCAAAGACAAACCATTTTTGATTAAATCCATATTGTTTCTTTTCCCTTAAATATAATTCATGTAAATCATTCATAACTCTTTCTGGAACTGGCAATGTTCTTGTACTGGTTCTAGTTTTAGGTGTCGTAATGATATATTCGCCAGTTGAGCCTTCCTGAGCAACATTCTTAACTACGGATAGTTCTTTATTAAAGAAATCAATATTATCCCAAGAAAGACCCTTAATTCGCCTCTGCGAAGGCCACAAAAGAATAATACTTCAAATAATGCTTTCCATTTAATATCATCTATTACTGATATAAATTGTTTAAATTCTTCCCAAGTATAGAATTGCATTTCTTTTGGTGGCTTATTTGGATCGTTAAACTTTTCCATTTTGTTATAAATAGAAGTAAAGTTAAAATCATGCCATTTAGTTCCATAATTAAGAATAGTCTTTAATAACTTATAATATCCATTCTTAGTTTTATCAGCTAAATCTAGAGCACCAACTCTTTTTCTCCAAGCAATATAGTGTTCTAATCGAATATCCTTAATCTTTAACTCGTAGAATTCACTTAACTCTCTAATATTTACTCTATAAGATCTTAAAGTCGTTCTTTTAACTTTATCTTTCTTATATTCATAAAACTCTTCAAATAATTGCTTAAATGTCATACCAGTAACATTTATTTCCTTAGTTTCATAACCAACTATGAAATCTCTTTCAGCTTTTAATGCCTCATTCCTAGTCATATAACTTTTTGACATATAAGGTTTTGTTCTTCCATCAACCTTAATCTTATCGTAAAAATACCATCTTCTACCATCTTTGGTAGCTTTTTCTTTTGGTAACTGTCGTACAGCCATTTATATACCTCCTTATTGTGCTATACTTCGAATTACCTCTTATACAACTCTAATATAGCACATAAAATAAAAAAAGTCAGGACTACCTGACTAAATATATTTGTTTTATGAATTACTATTATCAAATAATTGATTCATATAATCTATATGAGTTTTAATGTCACTTTCAGAAATTTTTAAAGGACCTGATGTGATATCTCCAACTAATAGTAGCATATCTTTTTTATCAATTATAGTGAAAAAATAAATTCTTCTAAATGGAGAGTCATTTATAACTTTTCTTAATCTTTCGGATTTTTCTAAATATACTAAATGTTTAATACTTTTAAAAGCTAAAAAATTTTCTCTATCATTAATAAATAATTCAAAGTATTTTAACTCTTTGTTATAGTATTTTGATTTATAATTCTTTTCTTTAATTGTTTTAATTAAAGTTTCTATATAATCATCGTATTTTTTAAACGATTCACCAATTGTATCCCCAATATAATGCCAATTATTGTCTAATTCGATATATAACTGATGTTTATTTAATATTCCTTGGGCTTTTCTCGGAATTCCATTTTTTAACATATCTTCCACACAATTAGGTATTTCCTTTAATCTAGCACTAAATTGGTCATAATACATATTTGTTATTTCAACGCCAAATAATTCATTATTGCCTAAATCTTTCATAATAAAGTCCGGCCTTTCCGATGTATCATCTATTAGTGCATATTGTTTTTTATTTTTATCATTATATATATTTTTAAGAATAGTTTTTTCTTTTTCTTTTTTCTCATCCATAAGTATCACCAATAATATTATACAGCATTTCTTAATTACGACATATTTATTTGCTTAAACTAATTATTTTTTCTAATCTGTCAATATCTATTTTTAAAACATCAACAACAGCTTGCATCGGTAAGTCATTTCCAGGAATAAAATATCCTTCATTTATTAACTTATCTTTTATTTGCTTTTTAACCTCTAATGCTTTATTTCTACCGCAACCTAGTAATTTCATTAAATCTGTTAAATTACACCATTGTTTAGTTATTATTTTCATTGTTTCTTCAGCACTCATAATTAAAACCTCCCTTATTTAAAACTATTTATTATTTCTTCTAATTCCTTCTGAATTTTTATATCTTCTTCAGTTAATGGCTCATCACCAGTTGGAATCTTCTGTCCATTCCAATATTCATCCCCATAGAGTGGTGGTTCTTTGTTAACTACAATTTCATTAATGTTTAAAACATGAATGTAGTTTTGTCTATGACCTTTTTTATCAACATTAGCTCTAATACTTGTTATATAACCATGATATTTTATATAGTCTACTAAATCTTTCATTCCGAAACCTCCTTTACCTTTTACTAAGGCCTTTGTATAACTATTATATTTATATATTATCCTTATCTATTATGTTAGTATATTATATCTATATTGTAAGAAATAATATTCTATTATGTTAGAAATTTATTTCTAATAAATATTTTTCTTCTAAAACTTTTAGGATTTTCAATTGTTATATATCCTTTATCTATTAATGATCTAATTAAAGCTGATATAGTCCTAGTAGAACATTTTAATTTATCAGCATAATATTTATTAGATCCAAAAGCATATCCTTTTTGATTTGAATTAGAGAGTAGTAGAGTAAAAAATACAATAGCACTTTTACTAAAATTATCATCTAATAAATCATAATATAGTTTTCCATGATTCTTGCTCATCCTTAATCTTTTTCCTTTCTCTTTGTATTGCTTTATCTTTAACCATATCTTTAAATGCTTCAGCAGATTCATTCATATATTCAGCCATAGCAACTTCTAAACAATATACTATAAAATCATTTATACTTATTCCTCTAGCATTTGCTTCAACTTTAGCTAAGTCAAATATATCTTTTCTTAGTCTTAAAACAAATTTATGCATATAAATTCACCTCCTTAATCATCGTATTTATATTTGCTAAATTTTGATTTAAACTTATTCAATGCTTTACTTTCATTTGGATTAGTAACTTTATCCCATTCAAAATCAGAATATATTTGCTCAAGTAGAGCGGTAGAGTAGTATGCTTTTGAATATAACTTATCTAGTAATGCATTATTCTTTTCAAATTCTTTTGCCATTTCTTGATTATTAATTCCAGATGACACTAGTTGAACTACAGCTTCTGAAAATGAAATGTTACATTTTCTTGCATAGTCTAAAATCATGATATCTATATCACTTGGAATAGATATATGTTTTTTAATTTTTGTCATAACTTTTAACCTCCTTTCTTATCCACGATGTGGCTACATTCTGACCACCAAATCATCAATTATTATTAAAATTAATAGAAGAGCATAAGAGATTGATATTAGCACAACAAAAAAGCCTTATCATATAAGACTTTAGTGTGATATCAAACTTATTTTGCACTTGCAAAATCGAGCCACTAGCGTGGACATTATTTTAATTAATTTCCTTATATTTAAATAAATTATAATGGACAAATTAAATCCATAAATCTAGTATTTCATAATAATCAATCCTCCTTTGGTGGTCAAACAAAAAGAAGATGCAATTCCATCTTCTTCGATATTTTTTCTTATTATACTTAATTTACCATAATTAATAATAAAATAAAAGCCCGTTTACCATGTGAATTTCGTGTTGTTTAGGGGGTTGTTTTTGATATAAAACCCTTATTTCATCTATATTTATCTCTTATTATACACATTCTATCACATCAAAATTAAAAATGGAAGGCTTTTTTTTGGCTTTTTTCTGTCCTTTTTGCCGACATTTTTTGTCCTTTTTTTGGCTTTTTTACCGACATTTTGCCGACATTTTTCCGATGCTTTGCCAACATTTTTTCGATATTTTCCATACATTTTGCTTACATTATAGTTTAACTTCCTATATTACCATTATACAAAAAGCTAACATTCCTTTCAATAGTCCTAATACGTACTTTTTCCGTACCTTTTGCGTACCTTTTCCGTATTTTTTAAATATCAACATATCTAATTATTCCTATTTTACTATATTTTATCATGTATACAGATATTTACAAGAGGGTTTTGATGTACCCGTTTAGAGGGTGCATTTTTTGTTTTAAATCCTTATTTTATATGGGTTTATTAAAAAAATGTGAAAATTTTAAAAATTATTTTTTTAAAATTATTGTCAAGAGTGCCGAAAAATCTGGTAAAATTATATTATAAGTACTGTTCAAAATCATATATTTTATGATATACTGTCTATAGAGGATAGATATAGTGGTGATTAATTATGAAAAAAATTAGAGTTTTTGAGACATTTTCAGGAATTGGTGCACAAAATAAGGCATTAAAAAATAGCGGACTTGATTATGAAGTAGTAGCAACGAGTGATTGGTTCATTGATGCAATTTTAGCGTATGATGCTATACATTGCAAAGACGAAAAAATTAGCGTTCCTTCATATGAAAAACAAATAGAGTATTTATCAAAATTTACATTTAGTGGTGATTCAGTTAAGCCTTATCATAATTTGATGAAAAAAAGTAAAAAGGAAATAAAAAAATTATATATTGCAAATAAACGAACAAAAAATCTCGGATCAATAACAGAAATTACTTCAAAGGTTATACCTGACCATGATTTGTTAACATATAGTTTTCCATGCCAAGATTTATCTACTGGTGGAAAGACACGAGGAATGAGCAAAGGATCTGGAACTAGATCTGGCTTGCTATGGGAAATTGAAAGAATACTTGGTGAGTTAAATAATGAAGGTAGACTTCCAAAATATTTATTGATGGAGAATGTTAAAGCAATCTTAGCGCCATCAAACAAAAGAGATTTTGAGATGTGGAAAAAATTTTTAGAGGATCTTGGCTATAAGAATGAAGTTATGGTATTATCAGGAATATATTTTGGAGTGCCACAGGATAGGGCAAGATGCTTTATGGTTAGTATCCTTGGAAATAAAAAACCAAAAATCGAAAAACGTTTAAAGAAAAATTCATATCCAGCAAGTGACATAAAAAAGTTCTTAAAAACGGATTATACAAATAAGACATATAAAAAAGAAGCTGATGAAGCACAATTACCTCGAACTAGATCTAGAGAACTAATGTGGAATATTAATAAAAGGGATGTTGAAAATTTAACTTATTTTAACACGATTACATGCAATATGGATAGACAAAACAATGCTGGCATGATATTATATGATGGACCAAAAGGAAACTCTTATCGTTTATTGACAGCACGTGAAGCATTTTTACTGATGGGATTTTCTGAAGAAGACTTTGAGAATGTAAAAAAGCTTGGATTAAGTTATAGAAAAATGATTAAATTAGCTGGTAATTCAATTGTTGTACCGGTTTTAGAAGCAATATTTAAAGTAATGTTTGAGGAGAAATAAGATGGATAAAGTAGTTCTGCCAATTGATAAAAAATCTTTATTTTTGAATATATTTAATGATAATGAATATGGGCATACTGCAACTGTATCAACTCCAATTAAGCAAGGAAATTCTACAAATGAAAAATTAGCTCAAATATTCAAAGTTCCAAAACAAATAGATTTTAATGCAAAACCATTATTGGTTGATGAATTAATAAAAAACTCTAAATCTAAAATAAAAATTAATAATGTGTTTTTGTTTGATAAGATTGCAGTAAATGGTGAACTAATCGAAACTGGAAAAATTTTATATTGCATGTACATTAAGGAAGAAGTAGATTCCTCCAAAGCACAATATGGAAGAATCAAACTTCATTATCCATTAGGATTAAAATATGAAGATAGTGACATTGATATAGACAATAAATATATTATTAATCTTATTTCAAAGAAAGTATTTAATTACGCTTTTATAGTAAATAGTTTTGAATATAACTTTGATAATGATATATTGAATTTTAATATAACAATTATTGGGGAAAACAAAATACCATACTCAAAAGTTTTTATCAATAATAAAGGAACAGGAAATAAATTTAATAGTATTTTTAACGAATTTGCTGAATCTTATGATATGGAAATTATCTCATTAAGACAAAAATTTGGACAAGAAATTGGCCCCGATAATTATTTAGAATACATGGAGATAGCAAAAGATAAAGCAATGGCCGAAGGAGAACTATATGCTAGAAAAAAATATAAAAATGATGTAACTAATATATCGTTACTATATCCTTATTCGTTATACGATTTTGAATGCAGAGAAGGATATAATACCAAATATTATTTAGTATTTTATACTACATCTAATAATGAATACTTTAATATATCGTCAAAAAAACTTAAATTCATTAATGATTTTAAAAATAATGTAGAAATATTAGTAATGACAAACATTTTGAATGGGCCCAAAATATCAAAGTATAATGTAGAGCAAATACTGACATTTTCAAAGAGTATAAATTCAGTAATGCTTAGAAAGGAGTAATCTATGGGAAAGTATATTACACAAATTCCACCAGCTAAATCATTAATTAGTGGAATAAGATCAATTGGATATAGTTTTGCGTCTTCTGTTGCAGATATTATAGATAATAGTATTACAGCAAAGGCCTCTGAAATAAATGTATATGCTGATCCGTTAGATGAACCATATTTCGTGATCTTGGACAATGGGCTAGGAATGAATTATGATGAATTAAAAAACGCAATGACATTTGGCTCAGACAGAAGTGACAAGATAGATAATGAATTAGATTTAGGAAGATTTGGTCTTGGATTAAAGTCAGCATCTTTATCACAATGTCGAAAAATGACGGTTATTAGTAAGGAAAAAGATAGTATAAATGGTATGTGTTATGATTTAGAAATAATTGAAGCCCAAAATGATTGGGTGCTTGAAGTACTAGATGAAAATGAAGTAAAAAGAATGCCATGTTTTGAACAATTAAATAAATATGAGACTGGAACATTAGTTATTTGGCAGAATTTTGATAAATTAGATGCATTAGCCACTAATTTTGTAACCTCTTTTAGAAATGCAGTTGCTGATGCAAAGAAACATGTTGAATTAGTATTTCATTATTATTATGATTCAGTTAGCATTTTTTTCAATAATGATAGGATTGAAAAAAGGGATCCATTTTTAATTAATTCAGCTCCTAGACAGCAAACCGGTAGGACAGATCCTATAATAATGAATGGTTCAATTATTACAATTACACCTTATACGCTACCTTTTGCCAACACCTTAACACAAGAAGAAAAAAAATTATTAGGGAATACAAATATATATGATGAGCAGGGCTTTTATATTTATAGAAATAAAAGACTTATAATTTGGGGAAGTTGGCTCCATATGAATGTTAGAAGTGAGTTAAGCAAATTGGCTCGTGTTAAAATAGAGATACCTTCTACACTGGATAAAGAATGGAGCTTAGATGTAAAAAAATCAACTGCAAAAATTCCGGACAAAATAAAAGATCAGATAAAAGCTTCTCTTGAGGACTCAATACACAGAAGTAAAAGAACAACAAGATTCAAAGGAGTAAAAGAGCAGCAATTTGAAGACAAGGTGTGGAATAGAATAAATTTAAGAGATGGTTTTGTTAAATATGAATTGAATAAAGAAAATCCATTATACAAATTGTTATCAGAAAATCTTTCAGAAACAGATAAAAGATTATTGGATTCGTTTATATTTCAAATTGAGACTGGATTACCAAAGTATTCAATACAAAATGACACTCTAGATGATTTGAAAATTGTAAATGATAGTGATAGTAATACACCAGAAGAATTAATTGAGAGAGTATGCAAAGATTTGGAATGCGTACCGAGTTCCAAAAAAGAAGCAATATTGGATGAATTACTTAAAACAGATGTATATAAGAGTATTTCTGATAAAAGAGATTTAATAATTGAGAGGATTGGTGTTTATGTCTGATTTAGAAACAAAAGCATATAGAATGTTAAAAGAATTTTTAAGAGGAGAGAATAAGTCTATAGAAAAAATAAGGGAGGCTATTGATACAATATTAGAAATGAGTATTTTCAAAGAATCAAATATAGAAGATATCAAAAATACCATATATGATGAATATATAACTAATATTGGAATTGTAAATCCTGATGCAGAATTTCTTGTTAAAGATAAAGATTTCAATAATTGGATGAAATTATCCAATGTTTCTACAAATTGCTTTGATAGATATATGGACTATTTAAGGGACATGGATTTTCCGGAAGACTCAATAGAAAAAATGACTAAGGCAACAAACGATATACTAGCTAGATGTGCTGATCCCAATAATTTAAATGACCATAAGAACTCTAAGAAAAAAGGCTTGGTAATGGGAGATATTCAATCTGGAAAAACTGCAAATTACACTGCTTTAATAAATTTGGCTGCTGATTATGGATATAAAGTTATAGTACTACTAGCTGGTATGACAGATTCTTTGAGAGAACAGACACAGAAACGTATTGATTCAGGATTTATTGGTGCCAAGAGTGATACTATAAGTAGTTCAATAATAAATTTTGTAGGCGTAGGAAAAGAAGAAAACAAGTATTATGCCATTCCTTTAACTAATGTTAATTCAGATTTTGGTAAAGTGGTTAGAGAAAATCAGAATACCAATTCTAGCGATTTTAATAAACCACTAATATTGGTTATTAAGAAAAATAAAAGTGTGTTAACACAGGTTAAAGATTATTTAAAACCAGGAATTCATGGAATCACTTCAGAAAATATTTTAATTATTGACGATGAAGCTGATAATGCTTCTGTTAATACCAAAAATAGTGATGATCCATCAATTATTAATAAGTTAATTCGAGATTTATTTAATAATTTTACTATCGCTTCATATGTTGGATTTACAGCAACACCTTTTGCAAATATATTTATAAATCCATATGATGATGATTTTAATAAGGATTTATTTCCATCAGATTTTATCGTTCAATTAAAAGAACCTTCATCATATTTTGGAGCAAATAAGGTTTTTAATAATCTTGGAAGTATTGATGAGCCTAAATATAAGCATATAGAAATACTAGATCCGCATGAAAAAAACTTTCTACTATTAACACATAAAAAAGATGACGAAATATTTAGTGTTCTACCTGATAGTTTAAAGAAAGCAATAAATGATTTCATAATTGTAAATGTCATTAGAACATTAAGAGGGAAAGAATTTAAACATAGAACCATGATGATTAATATTTCTCGTTTTAATGCAATCCAATATAAAATATATGATAAAATCAATGATTATATTGATTTGATGAAAAATACCATATCGCAAACTTATAAATCAGATTTTAATAATTTTATTAGAGATCCTTATATGAATGATTTATATGAAGAATATAATGATGAATTTTTCTCTGAAATAAGAGAAGAATTTACATGGGATCAAATTCAAGAAGGTTTAAATAACGAGATTCAACAATTTATAGTTACAGTAGTAAATAATAACAATAAGAAAAATAGATTTAATTATGATAATTATGAAAAAGAAGGAGCTAGAGTAATTGCGATTGGGGGATTTATTCTATCGAGAGGTCTTACTTTAGAGGGATTAATGATAAGCTACTTCAATAGAAAAGGCAATGCTTATGACACAGTATTACAGATGTGTAGATGGTTTGGGTACAGGCCAGGATATGAAGATTTATGCAGAATATATATGACTCAAGAAAATATTGATAATTTCGAGGATGTAATAGATGCCGTATCAAATTTAAAAGAGCAATTTAAACAAATGGATGTAGAAAATAAAACACCAGAGGATTTTGGATTAATGGTAAAACAATCGCCAGCTAGATTAAATATGCAAATGTTTATTTCGAGTGGAGAAGAGCTTGAAAAATTTGAAAAGATGGGGATTACTGCTAAAAACAAAATGAGAAATACCGAGGAAAAAATAATAACACTAAATTATAGTGGAATTGCTACTGATACATCAAAGCTATTTAATGATAAAGCAAAAAATGAAGAAAACAAAAATACAATCGATTTATTATTTAAAAGTTTAAAAGATAAAGAATTAAATTTAGAGTATGTTAATGGTAGATTAATGGTTCAAAGAATACCGAAAGGCGTTATTTCTGATTTTATTAACAAATTTAAACTACCATTTCTAAATAAGAGTTTTGATACAGAGAGTTTATCAGAATATATCAAGAATTCTGTCTTCATGCCAGAATGGGATTTAGTTATAGCAACTGGTTCTAAGAATGATAATGATTATTGGAACTTCGAAGACTATAATATACCAGTTGTAACTCGTTCGTTTGATATGAATTATTCAGATAACATAATACGTATTTCTGGAAATAAAAACAGATTGTATGAACCTGGTATTTTTAATAGTGGTTTGAATGATGAACAATTATCACAAGCAAATATGAACATGGTTTATCATGAAAGAAAAAATCTTATTGCAGAAGACTATTTAAATATTCAAAGGCGCCCATTATTGGTAATATACCCAATTAGGTTAAAAAAGAAAAAGAATTCATCAATCAATGATTCTGAAATGAGAGCAATTAGTAATTTTAATAATGGAACTCCATTGTTCGGAATTGCCTTAGGTTTTCCTGGCATTAAAACAAACGAAAGAGTTAGCTACAGACTAAATAAAGTTAAGATTGAGCAATTATCTCTTGATTTTGAATATGAGGAGGAATATGATCCTAATGAAGATTAATTTTGAAGATAAATTTAAAGAACTAAACGCAATTAGCAATATATTAAAAAAGGTTGAAAGTAATAATAAAGTAAAGATTTTTTATGGTTTATCGAAAGAAGGTAAAAAAAGATTAGCATTTTTATCAACAATTGTTCCTAGTCAAATAGAATCTACAAAAATGATAAGTGTTAGTTATTATAAAGATAATGAAAATTCAAATTGGTTAAGTTTTGATCTAGAAAATAATAACTATTCCAATTTATTCTATACTTTTTGTACAGATATGGTTAATTCATTGAGTGGATTAAATGATGAAAAAGAAGAATTAGAATATTTAAAACAAAGATTTTATAACTGGAAAAAGATGTTTCAAAATATTTCTACTAAAGAATTATCAGAGGAAAAAGAGCAGGGAATATATGGAGAATTGTATTTTTTGTACAAGTATATGATTCCCAAATATGGTGTAGAGAAATCTATTTTATCATGGGCAGGGCCACATAAATTTAATAAAGACTTTTCAATTGACGAAACTTGGTACGAAATTAAAACATCAAGTGTTAATGCTAATACAATTGAAATAAGATCAATTAATCAATTAGATTCAGATGTTGATGGTTTTCTAACTGTAGTTAAAGTTGAAAAAATGTCTATGGAATATAGAGGAGAATTGTCATCTATTTTTGAATTAATTCAAGCTATCATGGGTGAAATTACGAGTATTCAAATTCAAGATGATTTTCTTAATAAATTAATTGAATTAGGTGTTGGACCTGAAAATAATTTTGGCTCACGCCGCTATGACACAAAAAATATATTATTATATAGTGTGTCAGATAAATTTCCTAAGCTTACAAGAAAAAATATAACATTCACTGAAATAGAAAATGTTACTTATACTATTAATCTTTCACAAATTGATAGATTTAAGGTGGAGGAATTATGATAAGTTTAGAAGAATTTAGAGAGGATTATATAAATGAAATTAATTTAACAGCTATTGAAAATAGCGAGCATCAACCAGATGCTTTCATAGATGAAATGTCTGAAACGCTTATAGAAGACTTTTCCATAATTAATGGCTTGGACAGATGCTTTTATTCATTTAATAAAGGAACTAAGGCTTTCAAAAATATGCAAATTGATGGTGGCTTTTTAGATCTTCCAGCAAATGTTATTGATTTATTAATTGCAGATTATAATCCTGGAGACGTAACAACAATAACTAATGAATTCATTAATTCAAAGTCACAATTGATGATTAATTATTTTGAAAACGTGCTAAAAGGCTATTTTACAAATGCGGAAGATAGTAACGAAGCGGTTCAACTAGCGTATAGTATTTTAAATAATTTAGATTCTATAAATAAAATTCACCTAGTTATTATATCTACTAATAAATTAAGTACGAGAGTTAAAACAATAGATTTTCCTGACTTTATTTATAATAATAGAAAATTTAAAGTTGAATTAGACGTTATTGATATTCAAATGATATATAATTCCAGATTAAAAGATTTTAAAAAAGAGCCAGTTGTTATAAATACTGCTGATTTTGGATTAAATGGTATTCAATGTATAAAAGCTGATATTGGTACCAGCGATTATGAAGCCTACTTAGCAATCGTGCCAGGTAAGTTTTTATGTGATATATATGAAAAGTATGGTCCTAGATTATTGGAGTCAAACGTTAGATCATTTTTAAATGCTAAGGGAGCTGTTAACAAAGGCATTCGTGGAACAATATTAAATGAGAGAACTAAATTTTTTACATATAATAACGGAATTTCAACAGTCGCAAAAGATATTAAGACTAAAATCATTCCTAATGAAGGATTGTATATAACTGAATTTAATGATTTTCAAATAATTAATGGTGGGCAAACAACAGCATCTTTAGCATCGGCTGATATTAGAGATAAAGCTCCGCTAGATAATATTTATGTTCAAATGAAATTAACTATTGTTAAAGAGGATGATCCTGAATTTGTTCATAATATTTCAAAATATGCTAATAGCCAAAATAAAGTAACTGCGGCAGATCTTAACTCTAATCATCCATTCTATATAAAAATGGAAGAATTTTCTAGAAAAACATTTGCACCACCTGTTAATAATCAACCATACCAGACACTATGGTTCTTTGAAAGAGCTCGTGGACAATATGATCAGCCAAAAATGAGTATGACTAAAGCAGAACGTGAAAAATATACTAAGCTAAATCCAAATAATCAAAAATTTACTAAAACTGATTTAGCTAAATATTTAAATTCAGCTGCAATGAAGCCATATGCCGTTTCAAAGGGTGCACAATTGAATTTGATTGATTTTCAAACCGATTTAGAAGCGCAGTGGAATAAAGATAAACTTTCATTTAATGAATTGTTCTACAAAGATTTAATTTCTAAGGCAATCCTATTTAAAACAATAGAGAAAGTTATTTCTGAACAGGATTGGTATATAGAGAATAAAGCATATAGGGCTCAATTGGTAACATATTCATTTTCAAAATTAATTTATGAAGTTAAAAAGAATGGTAATATGGAATTGGACTATAAAACAATATGGGATAAGCAAAGTGTACCAGACTATATTATTGACGAAATAATTAACATTTCAAAACTATGCTTTGATGCATTTAACGACCCTAATAGAACATTTAATAACATTGGTGAATATACAAAAAGAAAAGATTGCTGGACTATCATAAAAGATAAGACTTATACATTATCTGAAGATACTATAGATTCACTAATATCAAAAGAAGAGAAAAAAATAGAAGCTATTAGCGCAAAAAAAGATGAGAAATTAAATAATTCTGTTATGCAGGAAGTTGAAATATTTCAACTTGGTATAGATTATTGGAATAGGGTTAAGCAATTAGGTATTGAACAAAATATTTTGAATGGTAGAGATATAGAATTTATAGATTATGCAATTAAATATTGTAATGGATTAGTAATGGGAATGTCACCTGCACAAACTAAAATTATTTTTGAGATAAAAGACAAATTAGAACAGAATGGAATAAAATAAAAAAGGAAAAACTTATCGTTTTTCTTTTTTCTTAAATTAAAATTTCAACCGCACCACTCGGTGTGGTTTTTTGATATAATAAAAGAGCCCCACCCAGCAAGAAAGGAGCTCTATATGAATTATACACAATTAACAGAAAAAAAGAAAGCCCAAATTGATATTTTATTAGAACAAGGTATGTCAATGAGAAAGGTAGCTACTATAATTGGAATTAGCCATTCTACAATATCAAGATATAAAGCAGGTATTTATAAAAAAAGAAAAATAGATATAAATAAAAAATATGAAATATTTATTAAGTATTTATTCGACCATTATGATAGAAAACATCATTCCATAGAAGTATGTATACATAATTTTAAAAAGCAATATAGAGGTGTAAAATGTCCATCTATTCAACAAACTTATAAATGGGTGAAGGCTGGTAAAATATTCTTGACAAAAGATAAGTTATGTTATAAAAAACGCAAAAGTAAAAAGAATGATATGATGAATCACACTATATGGAACATGAAAAATAAAACAGTATTACCAATAAGATTAAAGCCTAAATACATTGAAAATAGAGGTGAAATAGGACATTTGGAAATAGATTCAATACTAGGCAAGAAAAATGAACAAGAATCAATAATATCAATAGTAGATAGATGTACAAGAAAATTATGGTTAATAAAATCTGAATATAGAAACGAATATTATACAGACAAATTAATTTATGAGTTTATTATAAAAAATGAAATACCAGTTAAGTCAATAACTACTGATAATGGATTTGAATTTAAAGTACTAGGAATATGTGCCAAGAAGCTAGGAGTAAAATTATATAAGTGTGATCCTTATTGCTCATTTCAAAGAGGAACAAAAGAAAGGACAAATGCATTAGTAAGAAGATGGATACCAAAAGGAAGATCAATGGAATTAATTCCTCAAATATATTTAGATGATATTTGTTTTGAAATTAACACAATGCCAAGAAAAATATTTGACTTTAAAACCCCATGTGATGTAGAATTAAATTATAATTAAGTGGTGCGGTTGAAATGCGAAAAAAAGAAATAGTTCAAGTGAACTATTTTTCTTTATAAAAATTAAATGTTACTTCTAATTCAATGCTATCATCATTAACAATCTCTTCGTATGATTTACCTAATTTAGATTCTAATTCTTCTAAAGTGACAGGTTTATCAAATACTTTAAATGAATACATATCATACTTAATTAAATATCTTGAATAAATATCAGTTTTTTCTTCACGATAACTTTTGTTAGAACTATCTACCTTACTAGTATCACTGAAAGATGACCAACTAGTGTATGTATATAGTGAATCATCACGGTATTTATAATCATGAGGTTTAGTAGATGAGAAATAAGTTAAATAACCTCTTTTATCCTTATTGTACCATCTATATGTATCATCATAATATGAATACATATTAACACCATTACCTTTTTCTTTAGTATATTCATCCCCAGGTTTTTCTACACTATATTTACCATTCTCCCAATATACTTTAGTTTTACCATCCATTTTATACCATTGGTAACCTTTTTTTGTTTGAATATGTCTATAACTAAATTCTTCTGGATAATCAAGAGACCATTCACTTGCTTCTGTTTTTAATAATGTGCTTGTATCTTTGTTTGGATAACCTTTAGGAGCAGTAGCACTAAAGCCACTATAGTTTACATTGTACTTATACCATTTCCATTTTTTATCACGATAACTATAATAGGTTTTAGTATCTCTTACATATTCTTTAATAACAGCTGTATCTGGAATAGTAGGTAAATTTTTAGAATCAATTGGTAAATTCACACCATTTGTTTCATTTTCACTTATTTTATTACTTGGATACCATTTTGTCCATTTAGAATTGTAATGAGTTACTTCTTGATAATTAAATAATACTTCTACTTTCATATTTTGAACTTCATTATAGTTAGACGTTTTTTTGTTAAAACCTTTAGTTGTACAATAGGAAGCATTAGCTAAATTAAATGTTTTAACATATTCATTTCCGTATTTTGTATAAGTAACGCTACCTTCAACTGTTTTCTTTTTAAAAGTAACAGTATCAGTCATATTACTTAATTCTAGTGTAATAGCTTCTCCATTTAATTTAGGGTATAAGTTATTACTTTCTAGATAAGAATCTGTAATTTGTATAATTTCATCTTTAATACCATTACATACTTTATTATGTTTTCTATTAATAGTACCTTTGATAAAAACAAAAACGACGATTATTATAAAAGCAAAAATTAATAACATTTTAATTCCATCTTTAGATTTAAAATCAATTTTTGAAAATCTTGTTTTGCCATTTTCTAGATTTTTTTTGTTCATAAAATAAACCACCCAACAACATTATAACATTTTTTTCAATATTTGGACACTTTTTTTATTAATTTCATAAACTATATTAGGTGGTTTTGATGGGAAAAGAAGAGTTTAAAACATTTGTTAAAAAAAATCCTAAATTGATTAAATATGTACAAGATGGTAGTAGTTCTTGGCAAAAGTTTTATGAAATTTATGATATATATGGTGAGGATGAAAACGCTTGGAAAGATTATCTTGGCGTTGCCGAGGTAGCTGCTACTACAGCTGGTATAGGTGATGTAGTAAAAATCTTTAAAAATATTAATTTAGATTCCATCCAAAACAGTGTTAGTAGCATTCAAAGAGTATTAGGTGTAATTGGAGATTTAACTAATAAAGGCACTAGTACAAAAAAAGAAGAATATAAACCAAGACCAATTTATAAACATTTTGAGGATTAGATGATTTTGGATTTACAATTTAAAATAAAAAATAACCCTAATTACACAAAATACTTAAGAGAAAACTCATATTGGTATAAAATATTAAATAGATATCCAGAACAATTTACTAAATTTGAAGAAGAAGTAAAGGAAAAATATCAATTAAGAACAACTGATAGAATTAGTAAAGCTCTAGACACATTTGAAATGGTTACATCTATTTTATCTACTTTAAAAAATTAATGTTGCTAATACCTTTACTTACATGGTATAATTAACTATAGGTGATTTTTATGGATAAAATATTAACAGGAATAAGACCAACAGGAAATCTTCATATAGGACATTATTTTGGCGCGGTTCAAAATTGGGTGAATTTGCAAGAAAAATATGAATCTAATTTTGAAATTGCCGATGTTCAAGCCTTAACAGATAATTTTAATGAACCAGAAAAAGTAAGAAAAAATGTATATGAAATCACTTTAGATTTGTTAGCATGTGGAATTAACCCAGATAAAGCAACTATATTTATTCAATCATTAATTCCAGAAATCGCTGAAATGACTATATACTATTCTAATTTAGTTACAGTATCAAGATTATTTAGAAATCCAACTGTAAAAAATGAAGTTAATCAGAAAAAAGAACTATTCGGTTCGAATGGAGAAAGTATAACTTATGGATTTTTAGGTTATCCTGTTAGTCAGGCGGCTGATATAACAATTTTTGATGGAAAATATATACCGGTTGGTGAAGATCAATTACCTTTAATTGAACAAGCAAGAGAAATTGTAAGAAAATTTAACTCTATTTATGGTGAAACATTTGCTGAACCAGAACATTTATTAACTGAAAATAAGAGAATTAAAGGTTTGGACGGAAATGAAAAAATGGGTAAAAGTTTAGGTAATGCTGTTTATTTAGTTGATAATGAAGAAATAGTTAGGAAAAAAATAATGGCTGCTGTTACTGACCCAAATAGAATAAAAAAAGATGATAAGGGAAATCCAGATATTTGTATGGTTTACTACTATCACAATTTAGTTAATAAAGATAATGTTAATACTATTTGTAGTGAATGTAAAAATGGACAAAGAGGTTGTGTGGCTTGTAAAAAAGAGCTTATTAGAAGCATGATGGACTTTTTAAAACCAATTCAAGATAGAAGAAAATATTATGAAGAAAATCCTTTGTTAGTAGAAAAAATATTAGAAGAAGGAACAAAAAGAGCAAGAAATAAAGCAATTAAAAAAATGGAACAAGTTAGAAAAAATATGCAAATAGATTATTTTGAAAAATAGAAGTCCTAAAACTTCTATTTTTTTGTATAAGATATAAATCCGATTATTTCTAAAATCGAGTAAAATATTAATGCAAGGCCAATAAATTTAAATACTAAATTAGTTTTCAAAATTATGTATAGACCACATATAATTAAAAGTATGGAAACGATTAATCTTGATGTAAATGAGTTTTCTTTTGAGTTGAGTGTGTATATCAATCTCATAATTCCACTATATAAAACCCAAGAACCAATAATTAATCTAACAACAGTTTCAATAACTCCTGAACACACTATTGAAATAATTCCTAATATAACTAAAACAATTGATGTTACTAATAAAGAATTATTAGCTATATTTAAGTTTTTATAAGTTTTTCTATATGATAAATAGTCAATAATTCCTACAATAATTAAAACACCACCTAAAATATAAGCAATAAATTCAACAATTCCTCCAGGATTTGTAAACAAAACACAACCAAGTATAAAAAATATAATTGAACTTAACAAAGAACTTTTTTCAGAATAATCGATTACATTTACTTTCTTTAACATATCATCACCTTAATAAGTATAACATAGTTCTTTAATTAAGTCAATTTAAGTTGACAAGTCAACTTAAATACAATATAATTATTTGGGTGAGATAATGAAAATAGATTTTGATTTTGCAATTATGTATTGTAGACAAATAAAACAAAAATTACAAAATGAAATAACATTAATTCTTAAAAATTATGATTTAACTTGTCCGCAAGGTTATTTTTTAAATTTATTTAATCATCACTCTATGTTAACTTTATCAGAAATTACAGATTTATTAGGTGTTGATAAAGCATATACAACAAGAATAGTTAATTCACTATTACAAAAAGGGTTAGTTGATAAAACAGACAGCATAAGAAAATATTCAGTTTTTTTAACTGAACAAGGTAGGAAAATATTAAAATTAATTGCTAACGATGTTAAAAAAAATCGTGAAAAATTATTAAATGAAATTGGTGAAGAAGAATTAAATAATTTTAAAAATACATTAAAAAAAATAATAAATAATTTGGAGGTATAATATGTTAGAAATAAGAAATATTAAAAAAAGTTATAAAACGGGAACATTTATTCAACATGCTTTAAAAGATGTTAGTATATCATTTAGACCAAATGAATTTGTTGCCATTCTAGGGCCATCTGGTAGTGGTAAAACAACACTGCTTAATATTATAGGTGGCTTGGATAGATATGATTCTGGTGATTTAGTCATTAATGGTAAATCAACTAAAAAATTTAGTGATAGTAATTGGGATAGTTATCGTAATAATTGTGTTGGGTTTATATTTCAAAGTTATAATTTAATCAATCATTTAAATATTTTAGAAAATGTTGAAATGTCATTAACTTTAAGCGGAGTTTCTAAAAAAGTTAGAAAACAAAAAGCTCTTGATGCTCTTAAACAAGTAGGATTAATTAATCATGCTTATAAGAAACCAAATCAATTATCAGGTGGTCAAATGCAAAGAGTTGCTATAGCAAGAGCTTTAGTAAATGAACCAGATATAATACTAGCGGATGAACCAACTGGAGCTTTGGATTCTACTACAAGTGTTCAGATTATGGAATTAATTAAAGAAATTGCTAAAGATAAATTGGTTATAATGGTAACTCATAATAAAGAATTAGCTTATGATTATGCCAATAGAATTATCGAATTAAAAGATGGAGAATTGATTAATGATACTAATCCACATGAACAAAGTAAAAACAATCAAGAATACAAAATAAGAAAAACAGCTATGAGTTTTTTTACTGCACTAAGTTTATCATTTAAAAATATAGAAACAAAAAAAGGAAGAACTTTTTTAACTGCTTTTGCATCTAGTATAGGAATTATTGGAATCGCTTTAATTCTATCCTTATCTAACGGTTTTAATATAGAAGTTGAAAAATTTGAAAAAGATGCTTTATCTAGTCTACCAATTATGATTAGTGAACAAACAGTTGAAATGGATGAAGATTCACTTGCTAAAATGCGTGATAGTTTTAAAATTGATAATAATTCATATCCAAGTGAAGAGGTAATTTATATTCAAAAAGATATGGTTGAAGACACAACTCATACTAATATAATCAATCAAGAATTTATTGATTATATAGAGAAAATAAATCCTAAATATGTATCAGGAATATCATATATGCGTTTGGTATCTATAAATGCTTTATCTAAAGCAAAAGATGGCTATAAAATAATAGATAATTCATATTTAACAACACTTCCTAAATCTTTAGATGAAAAACAAAATGATGTTGTAGAAGATAACTATGATTTATTAAAAGGAAAATTTGCAACTAATAAAGATGAAGTTGTTTTAGCCGTTGATAGTAAAAATAGAGTAAATGAAAAATTACTAGAAATGTTAGGCTTTGATTTATCTAAAGACAATTTTACTTTTGATGAGATATTAAACAAAGAAATAAAAGTTGTTTTAAATGATGATTGGTATATTGATAATAATAATTATTTTATTCCTAACTTTAATTATGAAGAATTATACAATAATAAAAACAACTTGACTCTAAAAATAGTTGGCATTATAAGAGGAAAGGAAGATGCAAAATTAGTGTCTGCTTCATCAGGAATTGCTTACACAGAATCTTTAATTGACTATATAGTAGAAAATAATAGTAAATCAAAAATAGTTTTGAAACAAAAAGAAGTTGATTATAATATTTTAACAGGTGAACAATTTAGAGAAGAAAAAGATAAAGACGCTGTATTATCATATTTAGGAAATGACAATTTACCAATTTTAGTAAATATATTTCCAAGAAATTTTGATTCAAAAGATGAAATTATTAAGTATTTAGATGATTATAATGAAACTAAATTAGAAGAAGATAAATTATTATATACAGACATGGCTAGTTTAATATCTAGTTTATCAGGAAGTATTATGGATGCGATAACAATAGTTTTAATTGCTTTTTCATCAATTTCTTTAGTAGTATCATGTATAATGATAGGAATAATAACTTATATATCAGTATTAGAAAGAACTAAAGAAATAGGAATATTAAGAGCTATGGGAGCAAGACGTAAGGATATAACAAGAGTATTTAATGCTGAAACAATTATTATAGGATTGTGTTCCGGATTATTAGGAATTACTATAGCAAGAATATTAGTGTTTCCAGCTAATATAATTATTTATAATGCAACAGGATTGGATAATGTTGCTAAAATGAATCCATTGCATGCATTGTTATTGTTAATTATAAGTATGTTATTAACAGTATTAGGTGGTTTAATACCAGCTAAAGTAGCAAGCCGTAAGAATCCAGTAGAAGCATTAAGAACAGAATAAATATTTGAAAAATGATTTATTGAGTGTTATTATAAATAGTTATAAAACGTAATTGTCGATTTGTACAATTTAATTTGCAAATCAAACAAGTAGAAGTGATTAGTATGGTTAGACTGAACGATGTAAACAATAAGTCAACATATGGGGAGGGTATTTAGATAACCATAATAAAAACCACAAGGGTCTAAAAATAAATTCCTTTTGTGGTTTTTGTTTTGGGGAAAAAGGATTTACATTAGTAGAAATAATAGGAGCGATAGTATTATTGACAGTAATAG
>ERZ779941.170-NODE-170-length-34485-cov-3.978972_pt1 | contig 34485 bp, 35 predicted proteins | sample MGYA00511952_ERZ779941 | MGnify/ENA primary metagenome ERZ779941 (study PRJEB29588, sample SAMEA2142846) | human gut metagenome | biome: human gut; feature: human-associated habitat; material: faeces | place: Denmark | collected 2008/2010 ...
AATATCCTTGGTATTGATATTACTAGTATTACTGCTAGTATTACTATTACTGCTAGTAGTTCTATTAGTGTAAATATATTTTTCTTTTTTCTCATATCCTTATCTCCTTCTATTTATAGTTTTCTAGCATTTAACAGACAATAAAAAAAGAATTCTATCAATAGACAGAATTCTCAAATATTTTTCTTTTGTATTACTAGTAAATTTATTTCTTCACATATATTCACTCATATATATTTGCTTTAGGTGCAATTATAACTGGTATTATATTACATGTTTCATTTTTTGAACTTTTATAAATTTTCGAAATTTTTTCGTCTGCTTTAGTAAATGCAAACGCATTATTATTATCATATTCTTTATTTATCCAATAACACCTATTAGTAACTAAATAATTATATTTTAAATTATCAAATGTAAAATATCCATCTCTATTTATTACTTTATTTGTTATACTTTCTACTCTCTCATTATTATTTATTGTACCTATTACTTCATTAGAAAGTCCTTCTCTTATAATATAAGAATTAAGTATATCTTTTGATATTGGTTTTAATATATCTCCTATTTCTAAACTTCTTGTTGTGACTTTCCAATCTTTTACTATATTAGATAGAACTGTATCATAATCACTATATACACCACTTCCATATGTTTCATACAATGTAGGAAGAAGTATTACTGATGTATCTCCTAGTTTACTACTTACATCAAGTATATATGTTTGTAAACAAGTATCGCTTACCTCATTACATAACTTGTTTGATACAACATCATATAAAATTTGTTTACCTAAATCATAATCGAAATCTACTGAATTATTATTAGCAATATATTGTTCTGCTTTAATAGAAATTACTATTTTAATTGGTGTTCTCTTTTGATAAGTAGAATCATTTTGATATCTTTGCTCTTCATTTTTTGAAAATTCATAAGATTTGTTACCCCAAATGCTATCTAGCTTATCATTATCAGAATCAAGAGGCCAAGATATAGCAACTTCAAAACTACTTTCTCCAGTTTGTTTTAGTGCATATTCTTTACTTAAATTAATATTAACATGAAATGGATAATCATGAGCAAGTGAATCTCTTAACTTATCTTCGCCTATTTCATCACCTTTATATTCATCATCTAATATTCTTGCAGATGTGATTGAATAGTTAATTTGTGCATCGGAATCACCGAAATTTTTAATATCAACTTTCTCATAAACTGTTTCCATTCCAGGATAAACATCAGATAATGATATTACTATATCATTCGATATTGCAGTCGAATTCTTTTGAAATTCTAAATTCCATGCTTTTACACCCATTTCCATTGAACCGGTTGCTAAACCACTATAAGCAAACCATGCCAAAGTAATGGATATAAATGAAATAGCAATGAAAAATATTGATAATAAATTCAATTTAACATACACCTTTAATTTATCTTTCATTGCTCCCACTTCCTTTTCTACCCTATTTTTCTTCTTTTCTCTTCTTTATTTAACAAAAATGAAACCATTTCAGAACCAATTATATAAAACAATGGCAATATGATAAATATAAATAAACCATATTTTGATGCAATTAATCTATATATAAATGATAACACTACTGTTTTATAAACTATTACACCATATACTTGACTATAATATACTGTAGGATCTTCAACTATATTTACTAATCCTTTTGTATGATATATATAATTACCACTCTCATCTTGTTCTATAGATTCAACTCTATGCGTAATTACTTTATCTTTAAATCCACCTTTTTCACCAAGGTAACTTATAGTATCTCCAACTTTTATCTTATCTGCATCTTTCTTTTTTGCAATAAGAACGTCACCTATATTATATTCAGGTTCCATACTACCAGACGCTACTGTAAACATTCTATAATTAAATAGTGATATTTTATTGTTACTAAATCTCTGCAAGCATACTACTACCAAAAACAAAAAGCACATAGTAAACACTATCACATTAAATATTGTTTTTATTATTTTGTATACTTTATTCTCTCTCAACTTCTTCATTATAAATATTCCTTTGTCCTTTCTAGATAATCATCCATAGCACTTTGAAATTTCTTTTTAACATCCTCAGCACCAACCAATCTTTGTGCTCTTTCATTTTTTATTTCTTGCGCTATCATTTTAAGCAATTGCTCATCATCTATTTTTACTCCCATGCTAATCAAAAGTGATATTATTCTATGTATTTCTTCTGTTAACAACAAAATTGCTCTTTTTGCTATTTTTCTCTTTTGTTCCCTTTTCGATACATTAACAGAATCTAAAACAAAATAATCAATTAGAAATGAATGATCTAAAAAACCTTTTAATATAGCATTTCCATCACTATTTAAATTATTTTTTTCATCCTCTTCATCTTCTTCTCCACTATAAATTGATTCCCACAATTTTACAGCTATCTTAAAATTTTGATTTTTAAGTATTACATTTGTTTTCTTTATAGGAGGATTTATAAGAGTTATATGAGCATTATCAAGCGCTTTTATCATTTCACTTCTTTGCCAACTAGCCGTATAATCCTTAACTCTTTTTAATCTTTTCTTCGCTTCTTTAACTTGCTCTAATATCTTTTTATCCAATTTCTTAGTAGGATTAGAACCAGCTGTAACTCTTACTTCAGCATGAATTTTCTCATTGCTAGTAACTGTATCTGCAGCATACTCAAGTACTTTTTCATCACTTAATGATAAATTATTTAATATATCTTCCTTTTTCATAATATATCTTATTAAATGATGAAGTAAGGTATACAAGAATTTATTTTCATAGGTATTATATGTTTCTTCACTTCTTATATCAAGTATTCTCTCTGGTTCTACTTCATTAGTTCTTTTATTTATTTTATTTATATACTCAGTATGTTTGGCTAAGTTTTTAACACTAGACACATCAATTCTTTTTGATTTTTCAATTTTTACTACATTTTCTTCTTTAATAAGTGCTATTTTGGGATTTCTCATAATATTATCAATGAACGGACATGCAAATTCTAACTCATCTAACCACTCAAATGAAAGCATTTCACTTGAATAAGACGATTTATAATCCATCTCTGACTCAATTTTGTTTAAAAATAACTCACTATTTTTTTTTATATCAACATCAGTTTCTACCGGTTTATTTTTTTTAGCAGTCATTTTATCAACCCCTAACTATATACTTTTCTTAATATTTTCCAAGTGTGCAATACACTCTTTCATAACACCTTTTCCATAATTTTTATTTAAAAATGCAATAAATGGATCTATTTCATCACGAATAAGTACAACACTTAATTGATCAAATTTTCTTAATATTTTCTTTGCAATAAAGTAATCTATTGCTTCTATCTCTTTTCCACCACAAGCAACATAAACTGGTGCAAAAGTTTGTAATTGTTTCATTATACGATTACCAAAAGCAATTCTAAAATGCTTAATAACATAATCATCTATTTCAACTACCTGATTAAGCCCCTTATCAGTAAGTGGATACTTTTCAACCGCTTCTTGAAACAACGATTCAAGATAACTTGAATTTATATCAACTGGATCTTGTTCACGGCACTTAAATGGACTTACCTTAGTATTTATATCTATTGGCATAGCACGGTCATAAACTTTATCAGTAACCATAAATGTTGAATCATCATTATTTATTGTACCTATATACCATAAATTACCTGGCAATCTTAACTTACCTTTTTCCAATTTCTTAGGATCATTTGGCCATGGACTAGATACTATATCTACTAACCATTCACTTCTACTTGGCATTTCAAGTATTGACAACAAATCAGCAAAATAATATTCGACACGTGCTAAGTTCATTTCATCCAAAATTATTGTATGAACATTATCATCAAAACCAGCTGTATATATCTCTGTTAAAGCTCTTGTTTCATTAAACTTCTTAGTAAACTCATTAAAGTAACCTAAGAAATCTGATTTATCTCTCCAAGACGGTTCAACAGACGCAACACACGAATCATTATTTACAAATTTACCCCAAGCATAAGCTAAAGATGTTTTACCTGTACCAGATATACCTTGTAAAATTATTAGTTTGCTTGATGCAAGTCCTGCAAAAAATGGTCTTAATATTGCATTATCATAATATAAATGTAATTCTGACGCTGAAAAGCATCTGAAATCATCAATCAACTCTTCTAATGTAAAATTATTATCATATTTTTTAATCTTATAATCTTTATATTCCTCATCAAGTAAAGTTAATCTTGGGAATCTTATTCCCTGTTGTCCTATTTCATCTTCTGGTTTAACTGGTTCATCAGTAGAATTATCAGATTCATCACCTTCACCTTCAGGATTAATTCCTAATTGAGATACTTTCATTGCCATTAACTCATCTTTTTCCTTCATTAAATCAACTACTTTATCATTTAAGTTAGCAATTTCATTTAATAACTCTTCTTTACTTAAATTATTACTTGCCTTTCTAACTATTTTTCTTATCAAGAAAAATAATAAACCTGCAATTAATAAAACCATAACTATTAAGCATATAACTGATATTACCACAAAAACCTTTTCTCCACCATTAAAATTTCCTTTATAACTATCAACTATTTTGGAATACTCACCAATGCTAAACATCTCTGTTATTCCTTTTATAAATCCTTTAAAAGCATTAAACAAGCCATCAAAGAATACTGAGATAAACTCATAGAAAAATCTAAAAAACGTATTCATATCATCACCCCACTAAATTTCTAATTTACTCATTATATCTTCATTGATCATTCTAACATGCAACTCTTTAGGTACAAAAAGCATTATACTATCTTTATTTGGATTTTTATTAGATAAAAACAAATAATCCATTAATTCTAACATACTTTGATCTCCTACTTTAAACTTCGTAGAATTATTTAAATCAACCGCAAAACGATAACCAGATTTAATTAATTTCTTAATTGTACCTTTATGACTTGATAAAGTATCATAATTAATAACAACAATTATATTATTTCTTGCATATTCATCATCAAACTTATCAAATATTGCATCTAACTTATTATCTTTATCATACATACTACTTGGTATTGATATCAAGTATTTATTTTTAAAATCTGCATTTAACATATTACCAACTAACTTAGATAACAACAATGCAAGTAACACCTCAATCTTATCCTCAGCAACAATTCCCTCTTTGTATGTTTTATCAACTATATAATCACTATAAATCTTACTAAACGCAATATTATGTTCTAAACTAATTGCATAAACATTCTTAGAAACTTCATTCATTTCAAGTGTAAACATATTAGTTTCCAATTTATTTAAAGTATACTTTATCATTCCATCATATAATTTTTGATCTTTTATTATATTATTTATAACTAACTTAAGTTCCTTAACTTCATATTCTTTAAATTTTATAAATTTACTTATATTATTCGCATAAGTTTCTCTTTTTGATTTAATACTATCTAGCATCTCATTATCATGCTCTAACCTAATCATCAACTTAAATATCATTTCATATTTAAGAACTTTTTCCTTAAATTGTTTATCAGTCCCTTTATATGATTTTACCAAACTATTGGTTAAATCTTCCATTGCTTTTTCAAGTTTACCTATCATATTTCTTGAATTATACTCTACATTAACCTCACCGCAATAATTATAATATTTGCCATCTATATAACCCTTAACAAATTTATCTTTAATCGTTAATTCATTACTCTTTAATTTTTCTCCAACTAATAAATCATCTACTATTTTTTTAATTTGTTCCTCTTTTATAAACATTATTCTATCAATAACATTTTTACATTTCTTCTTTTTCTTTTGTAATATTTCCAAGTTTTTCTTTATTACTTCTTCTTTCTCAACTTCTTCAATTTCCTTTTTTATTGATTTTTCATCTACCTCAAAGCTTTCAACCTTACTCTTATCAACATATGCATCATCTATATCATCTTCATCTACTGATATCATTCTAAAACACATAGTTTTATCCAAAGCTTCTTCATCCTGTTCTACAACATTCTCTTCATTTATAACTTGAGTTACTTCTTCCTCTTTTATAATTTCTGGTTTTATTTCCTCTTTTTTTTCTTCAACAAACACTTTATCTTCTTTAATCTTATTTTCTTTTTTAATTTCCAATAATTTTTCTTTTTTTAACTTTGCACTATTTTTTACTTTTTCTAGTATAACATCCATAAACTCTAATATTTTTTTAGATACATTATTTTCAGTTTTCTCATCACTTATATTATTCTTTCTCTTAAACAAGAAACCTATCAAATACAATGTTATTATTAATGCCATTAAAACTATTGGATTAAATAATACTTTCTGTATAACAGTAAAATTAGGTAATATTTTAACAACTTTTCCTACTATCTGATCCCTACTAATTGGTTCATCTTTTGCGTTATTAGCATCTCCCTTAGTTATATAAGTTCCATTATATGCTTCAACCACTCTATGAGTAATAAAATCTCCATCACGATAATAAGTTACAACATCATTTACTTTTATTTCATTAGAATTTCTAACTATTATCCAATCTCCAGCATTTATCGCATCTGCCATACTTCCAGTTTGCACCCCAAAAATAGAATATCCAAAAAAACTAGAATATGTATTTTTTAGTATCTTTACCTGAATATTATTATATAACGTAATAAGTAATATAACTCCAAATATAAATATGGCTATATCTAACACTACATTTATTAACTTATCTACTATTTTTATTCTTTTTTTATTCATTTGTACCACTCCTACATACTACCCTCTACTATAAAATAGTATATCATATTCGACAATTTTTAACAATATATTTGCTACCATATTTATCTGTTTTATTAACAAAAAAAACTATGCAATATTTGCATAGTCATTTTTAAATAACTTATATCCTAATCTTTATCAGCACCATATTTAATTTCAACAATTAAAGCATATACTTGATATATAAATATCAAGAATATAGGTACAAGTACTATAAACAAAAATCCCCATTGTGACTCAATTACCGATAAAACTGTACCTATATTATTATGTACTTCATATGGTTTACCAGCAAGAAACTCTTTAGAATAAGTATTTCCATTTTTAAAAGTGATTGCTTGCTCTTCTTCATAAATTTTTCCAACATTACCAACTTGAACATGTACTGCTCTATTCTCATCCAATTTATAAGCAAATACTACATCATTTTCCTTCAAATCTTTTATCTTAGTATCTTTAACCAATACCAAATCACCTTTTTTGTATCCATCAAATGATACATCTTCCTTTATTATAATAAGTGACGTTTCTCCAAATTGAGTAATACCATACTTATTATAATTCAACAATAATATAGTCATACATAATGCAAATGCAAAATATAAAACTCCTACAATTGTTAATAATACTTTTTTTACTACTTTCATAATTCCTCCTACTATAACTACAAAATAACACAAATATATAGAATTGTCAATTAATTAACAATCTGATTCTATTAAAGAAAAATCATTTACTGTATAACTATCTGTTCCTCTTCTATAAAATTTAAAATTTCTATTACTCTTTGAATCCAAAGACACTATTATTTCATTTACATAACCATCAACATCAGTAGCTGAACTCTTTAACTCATCAAAAGAAACATCAATCAACAAATTACTAGAATTCCATGTTATCTTAGCACATTTTTTCTTATTATAACTATTTGAAACAACTAACCTACTATAGCCATCATACTCAACATAATTCATATCTACCGAACCATTTAAACTCTTATCTTTCCTAAGTTCAAAAGTACCAGTTAATACCTTCTTATATGGTTCAGTACTAGTTACTTTTATAGTTACTATAACACTACCTATTTCTTCATCACTAGATAAATTAAAATACAAATCTTTAACAGCAACTACATCACTCCACGTATATCCGTTTATTTCACAAGTAGATTTATCATAAGTACCCACATCAACATCATCTATATTATTTACACATGCCTTTTCACTTGATAACGTACCAGAATAATTACTTCCAATATCATTTATACTACATGTTATTTTAGGATTATTAGTACTACATTCTACTTTATATTTAATATCATAAGCAGTAATAAGTTCATTATTAGAACTATTTTTAATATTAAAACTTATATTCTCACCATTCCAATAATTATTAACGTTCTTTAACGATTCATCTTTTAAATAATCACTACTAAAGTAAAACTCCTTTGATTCCAAATAATGATTCCACACAGATTTAGACGCATATATTGCATATGAAAATCCATTTGTAACTAATATCAAAAAGCAAAGCATAATACCAGTAATAATTATTATTTTAGTTTTCTTCTTCATCTCACACCTCTAATTATATCTTTTGCCAACTTTTTATTGCTATATCTATATAATCAACAACATCTTTATACATTTCATCATTATAACTCTCAGGAAATTTTACAACAAGTTTATAATTATCAAGAGATTCTATATTATGTGACATCTCTAAAACTTGAGAATTACACACAAGTTCATTATTCAAGTTTCTAGTAAAACTCTCATCACACGTTAAAACCAAAGTTTCCTCTTCACCATCTACCTTTTTTAGTTCTATCACAGTAGGCATAAAATGATATGTTTTAATAATTATCTGATAGTTGAGAGTTACATTACTAATTTTACTATCCTGTTTATTTGTAACAGAAAAACTATAATCTTTTGTAACTCCCGGATACATATCAGCAAGTGGTATATTTAATTCATCCACCTCTTTTGCCTCAAATACAAATTTTGCAATTTTTTGATTAACGCTTCCACTTGTATTTGATCTAAATATTGAATAAGTTATTCCAGATCCAAACAATATTGCAATTATAAGTACAAACACAATAATTACCCTTCTTTTCATACCACACCTACTTTACAATAAACTTCTTTTCTATAGTAGCTATTTTTACACTTCCACTATATAACTCAAATACTAATTTATAACCATTATTTTCAAAATTAGTATTTATAAAATTCAAATTAAATGCATTATAAGTACTAGCTTGTCCATTATAGAAAAGTGGACTTTTTATTGCATAATAAATATTATCAGATACTTTCTCTAATGAATTAGTAACATAATCTTTTAAATCTACTATTGTATAAGTTTGATCAAATGCAGTTAATTTATTTTTCTTATAAAGAGATACCCTTATATTTGGATTTATAAAACCACCATTTTGTAAAATATTAAATTTTACAGTTGTATTAGAATCTTTCTTTAATATAGTTTTATAAGTATCATCACTAAGTATATCAAAACTATAAGAATATCTAGTACTATTATTAGTCATTGGAATAGTTATTGTTTCACTACTTACATTTGTATCATATAATCCATCATAAGAAACATAACTATTTATCTTAAAATAATATTCTCCATTTAATAACTCACTATTATCTAATACAGTACTTATCACTAAATTACCAGTAAACGTATCTAAATTATTCAAATTAATTCTTGCTATTCCATCATTCTCAATAGAGTATAGAGTATCACCTATTTTATACTTAATATTTTTTAAGTACTTTTGCTCAATAATACCATTATCTTTATCTACTACCTTAATAGATATTCCTAGTTTTTTATCTTCTACAACTGTATCATTTACTAACATGTTATTAACATACCCATAATTTAATTTTACAGTTAAAGGAATATTTGAAGTTGAATCAGAATCATAAGCGATAATATTACCACCATAAGTTGATGAAATACTAGCAGTCGCATCCTTATTAACATAAATATTTATATTCTTTAATGTACTATCAATTGTAGGCCTTGAAGTTTCTTCATTTGAATCAATTAACTCCAAAAACAAATTTAAGTTTGTATACTCAAGAGTTATATTTGTTTTTAATAAATCAAGAGTTACAGTAAAGTTCTCATCGATATCCCCATTTTCTAATTCCTTAAAGAAATTATTATTTGTAGATTTACCAACCTCTTTAAATAACGTAAACGGATATATTGCTTTTCCCTTACTACTATAGCCAAAATCATCATCCGTAGTAATTTCATACACATATCTCTTATTATTTTTATTATCTAATATAGTTAATCTACTACCTTTAGGCAAAACATAATTAGATACAATATTATGAGTATAACCAGGTTTGTATCCATTAGTATCTACATATACAAAATTTAATGAAATACTAGATTTATCAGTAATATTTATATTAACTAAATCAGATAAATTTTTTCCAACATACACATTCTTTATTTCATATCCACCATAAGATATTATATCTGAGTTTGCATAACTAATATGATTAGTATTATCAACTACTCGTGCATATATTATATAATTTCCTTTTACATCTACAGAAACACCATTATCATAATTTATCCAAGACGAATCATCCAAATTTTTAACCTCATCACTAGTAAGTATTACATCAGATATATAATATTTTACCCCACTTATACCTGACAAATCATCAACACCATCTATCTTAAATACACTTTCTTTATTTATATATACATAACCAGGTACCTCATTCAAATTTGTCCATTTATTTTTATTATAAGATATAGAAACAGTTGGATCAGACATATCAAGTATAAGTATCTCTGAATTTAAATAAGTAACATTGTCATTATAATCAACAACCTTAGCATATATTATATATTTACCCTCTTCTGTTATCTTTAAAACCGAATCATATTGTTTCCAATCACTAATCGTCTCTATTTCACCTTTTCTAAGAGGAGTATCACTTCCTATATAATAATAATACTCTTTTATAGGTCTCAAATTATCTTCACTTTCTATACTAAATGTTATAGCAGAAGAAAAATTTATTTTATCAGGAACATAACCAACATTATTCCATGAATAAGTTCCAACGTGTAAAGTTGCAATCGGATTAACAATGTCATCTATAAACAATACTGGAAAATTATCTTCTTCATAAATCCATATATTTGATGGATTTGAAACCATATCATTGCTATCAACAAACTCTTTAAACAAAAGAGTATCAGTTAAAAACGTTTTATTCTTTAAACTAGAAAGTGCTATATTAGTTACATTTCCAGATATAGTTCCACTACTAATAACACTACCACTTGTATAATATACCCCATCTGCAGTTATAGTTGAATTTGATATAGTATTTATCAAATAACTACTATTAGAAGCATTAAAAGAATTCTTTATAATACCATTTGAATTATATACTTCATATATTAAACCATTTACTTTAGTTCCTGTTAAAGTTCCTATATTATAACTATTTGAAACAATTACATTAGAAGTATTATCAGATATACTACTTACTAAACCAGATGAATTTATACCATTAATAGTTCCAACATTATAACTATTAATTAAAGATGATGAAAAGTCCATACTTCCAACTATTCCAGAAGAATTTAAACCACTATATACATAAGATTTATTAATTACATTTTTTATATTTGTATTAACTGCCTTACCAACTATTCCAGAAGACATTTGATTATTATAACTTATTTCATATTTTAAATTAGAAATATTATAAGTAGTCGTCACAAAATCAAAAGTAAGCTCTGTTACTAAAGTAGAACCCAAATCTAATGAAAATCCATTTATTGCACTCACACTATTACCATTTATAGTAAATTCACACGAACTACTGCATGTACCACTAACTTTAGTTGTTATAACATTTTTTGGTGCATCATAATTAATATTTATTTTCTTAGTTCCTTCATTTGAAACCAAATTATCAATACTAACGGATAAATTTGAATACTTAGTATCATTTCCTATTATATATCCTTCACTCATAATATTTTCTATATTCGAATTATTTGAAGAAGAAATTATAGTAGTAGTAGAACCACCATATAACATAGTATTCTTTAAATACAAATCATGAACATTACCCTCTAAATTTGTAAAAAGAGCTATATCACTTGCTGTTTTATTAGTCATATAAAGTCCATATATTGTATAAGAATTCCCATCAAAATCTCCTTTAAATTTATCTAAAGATGAAAATGAATTTAAAGTTCCTATCCTAGTACCCCTATAATTAACATTATCATAAAAATAATTAGTATAATTCTTAACATAAAATGTACTGTCATTTAGTGTATACATTATCTTCGATGTATCATCATAACTAAATACTCCATCATTCAACACAATATTATTATTAAGTTTAAAATATGTATTAGCATAACTATTAGTTTTAAGCATACTAGCAAAATATGCAAGTTCACTACCATTAGATATTATATATGGATCATCCTTAGTACCAGTACCTTTTCTATATGATTTTGCTATACTACCATCCCACACAGTACTTACATCTATTGACAACCTATTCTTATATCTGGCCAATGTAGGAATTGCTACTATTGCTAATACTACTAACAATAATAATAAACCAAAATAATATATCTTAGGTATTTTCTTCAATCTATCCATAACTTACACCTTCCTATAATACAAATACATTATAACATAATACGACATTTTTTTGTATAATTTTAAACAAAAAAACACAAACGATTAAACATTTGCATTTTTATTTTCTTTTTCAATAATTTTATCAACTTGCGAAATAAACCAAACATCATCAATAGTAATATTACTACTATTTATCTTATCAACTCTTAATATCAGTAATAACTTATTTTCAAGAATTTTTAAATTCTCTGGACTAAGATCTTCCTCAGTCATTTTAATATTATTTAATCTATATTTATTAGCAATAATTCTAGGTATATTTACACTCTCAAACACAGGTATACCAGTAACTATCACATTAGTTGGATTCATAGCAAACTCATCAAATTCCTTACTATGTCTAACTATACTATCATAATCTGTTAATTTAAACACTTTTTGAATAACTAATTTCTTAAGATAATCAAAACTATAATATAAATTCAACAAATCAGATACAGTCAAAGTATTACTTAATATACTCATAACTTTATCCTTAAAATATTCCTCATCATACTTCCTATATAAATCATATAATTCCTTTGCCTTTATAACAGATTCTGCTTTTAGTTTTTTCAAATCATTATCATTCTTAAATTCAAATAAACCAGGTCTCCCACCAAATATTTTCTTATTTAACTTATCTAATTCATTTTCCTTCTTTTCAATTTCATCTAAAACTAATTTTAAACCCTTATACTCCTCTTTTTTATCTCCAGTAGGAATTAATTTCTCATATTCCTCCTTAAAATTCAAAAATAATGGTTCAAACAAAAGATAATTATTAAATTCATCAATATTATCTCGTAATTTTTCCAACGAAAAACAAATTTTCTTCATAGTTTTATTATCACTATAATCAATGCCCTCTGGTATCAAAGACATAAAAGCCATAGTTCTTACCTTATTTCCAGGCATATATTGTTCTATATTAATTACATTCTTCTTAGATAACTCAATAATATCACTAACATTTTCCCTTTTATAAAGATTTAAATCAATATACTGTTCTTGTAATTTTTCTAAACAAGCAGCATAATTAGTAATACCATTTTTCTCCATTACTTCTTTTTGAAGTTCAACTATATAATTAGTAAATTTCTTCTCATTAATTTTTATAAGTTTCCTAAAATTAAGCTCAATATGATGTATTAAATCCGGATTTACCCAATAAATCTGTTCGAATATTTCAGATACCTTACTATAATCTTTTGAAGCACTACGACTCGCCTTTAAATATGAAGTCATATACTCATGTACATAACAAGTATAATCAAAATCATCCCCGGTAAGTAATATACCTACTAACGAAAACTTATCTAAAAATCCGTTTATTATATCGTTAAGTGAATCAAAATTAAAAGTATCAAAATTATTTATTTTATATAAAAGTTCATCAAATCCCATCTTTTCTAAATAAGTATTAGTTGGGTTCAACAAAAACTTTACATTATTTAACTCAAGTATTTTCTTTTTTAACTTATCAACATCTTCTCTATTATCTTTTATATCAATTTTTTTACTCTTCGCAACCAAATAATTCCTAGTACTTAACCTATACTCATCATACTTCTTTCTTATTTTTTCTAATTCCTGATTATATTTTCTTTTATTTGTCTTAGTTTTAGTAGGCAAAGTAGAAAGTAAATTCTTTTTTGATTCTATATCTTTTTTTATAAACTCATAAAAATTATTCATTATTTCCACCCGCCTCTTCTATTACACTTTCATCTAAAAACTGAATAAAATTGGTAATATCTTGATACACTTCAACTAACTCTTTTAACGAAAGAGCAGATAAATCAAAATCAACTTTCCTTTTTTCTTTCATAATTACCTCCCATTTATTCTATATCAGAATATCCCTTTGTGTCTTTTATTAGATTTATAGAAACAGATATATCAGATCCAGAAGAATCTGTTTCCAAACTATCAATATCTTGTCCCTCTATCCACAAATATACTCTTACCTTTGTCACACCATCCGGTATCTCAAAAAGTGGATCAGTAAAATCACCCTCTTTTACCGTTTTTTGTAATGCAAAGTAATTTGGGTCTAAATTAGGAGAACCACTAACAGCATTTTTAACGTATATAGGTCCACCAGTTTTTATACAACCATAAGTTGGAAAATACTCACCATCAACCAAATTAACACCATATTGCAAAGCCCTTTCAATTGATAAATTTGTATGATTTGAACTATTTGGTTCATATATTACAGACTCACAATTATTATTACATTTCAAATTCTGTATAACCGTTGGATTTGTATTAGTTGGCATGCTTCCTATCTTCAAAAATCCCAATCTAACAGAATTAAAAAGTCCCCTCATTTCTTCTTTTGCATCATTATCTATCCCAAATTCTGTGCCAGTTTCCAAATACAAATTATCAGGTATAGGTGAACCACTAACATTCTTTAAAAATAAATCAAATGCAATGAAATTATTAAATTCTCTTGATATACTCTCATTTGCAGGTGTTGTAGTAACAAAACCATTTTCCTTTGTTCTATTTCTGTATCTTACACCTGAAGTTGTACATATATGATAATAATTCGAATTAGAATCCAATATACCATTTGTTGAAACAGGAACTAATCCATTACCAGCCCACTGGCTAGTATTATTCGGGTATGTAAGTTTAAGTTCTTTAATAAGTTTATCTGCAGATATCTCAACAAATGTATCATAATTTATTGCATCAAGCGATATTGTTAGTCCCCCATTTTTAGAAACCAACATATTAAATGTTTTTACCTTAACATTTAAATTAACAGAAAACCATGCATAAGATGAGAATATAAGCAATATTCCAGATAACAAAATTATCAAAGGAGTAATTTTCAAATTGAATTTCTTTAATAGAAATATATTATTTTTGTTTTCTGATTTATTAACACTTTTATTCTTATTACTATTCTTTACTATATTTCTTTTTTTATTTGATTTTATTTGCTTATTCACTAATTCACCACCTCATATATATATAAATAAAGGGTAACATTTAACCACATTACCCTTTATTACATATATTTTAGTATTAACCAGTAATGTTAAATATCTGGTTTATATTTTTAAATTAAGGTCCTACTGGAGTTGGATTATCTGTATGTTCACTATTAGTACCAGTTTCTGGTCCATTATAATCTGGATAATCAGATTCTTTGTATCTTTCTTTAGTGAAACCAAAGTTTACAGTAATCTTTTTACCTAATGAAGCGAAATCATAGTTATCTATGTCTTGTCCTTCAATATAAATATATACTCTTAATTTAGTAATACTATTTGGTGCTAAAGTCATAAATTGTGGACGATTTGCACCAGCAATATTTTTCATAGTATCTGTGAAATATGGGAAATCAACTAATTTATAAGTAGATTTATCCTCTGCTTGAGCATAAGTTTTATAATCCACACTATTAGCAACATAACTATTAAACTTAGTTCCATCATAAATATTAACTTGATCAGCTATATCAATTCTTCTGCTTATAGCATAAGTAGGAACTGCTTCAGTTGTTGTTATTGCTGTACATTCTTCAGTACCATAAGATGCTTTGTCCATTACGGTAGTTCCGTCTTCTTTTCTTTGTAAGCATGAAGTTTTATACCAATTCAATGCATTTTGCTCATGTTTTGCATCATTTGGTTCCCAAATTTGAGCATTTCTACAAATACCAGTTACTTGAACTTGTCCTTCACCTGCTTCTTTATCAGCACAAGTTATTCCAGTAATATTAGCTGCTTCAGTAGTATCAGCTTTAACACGTCCTAATTGAACAAATGCAACTCTTACTGAGTTTTCTATACCAGTATTAGCAACACCGCCATCTACACCAGCATTTGCAACTTTAACTGTTGAATTTGTAGTTAAATAGATTGCTTCTTCATTTAAAGGGTTGTTTTCAACATAGTATTCTGCACCTGAAACGTTTTTAACAAACAAGTCAAATGCAACATATCCTTTACCTTCTTTATATTCTGTTCCACCTTCCTTTAATAAAGTATCATAATTATGTACTCTACTAGCAAGAAGTCTATATCCACCTGGTGAAACAGTTAAACTTCCTTTTTCATATAATTTCATTCTTGATGACTCTTCATCCATATCACCTACTGATGACATAGGAATAAGACCTTCGCCTTCACCATCTGCCCATGTATTAGCATTTCCCTCATAAGATGCTGTATTTTTAGCATCTAATTCATACTTCCAATCAGCACCATCCATTGATAAGAATAATCCTTCTGTTGTAGCTATCTTAACATCAAATTCAGCTACATTAACAGTTTTCATACCAATAAACCATGCATATGTTGAAACAGATAGTAGGATTGCGCATAAAGAACAAAATAACACTAAATTTCTAATCTTTTTGTTTTGCTTTTCACTACGCTTTTTCATTTTTCCTCCTATTAAATTTCTTTATAAACTATTAATTACCTTTTGTAGTTCTTGAATTTACATTAGTTGGTAATTCTGGTCCATGTGGTTCTTGATCATTATAATTAATATCATCACCATAATATCTTTCCTTAGTAAATCCAAATGCAACTGAAATTTGTCTTCCTAATGAAGCAAAATCATAGTTATCAACATCTTGACCTTCTAGGTAAACATAAATTCTTACTTTTGTTACACTGTTTGGCGCTAAAGTAATAAATTGTGGACGATCATTTCCCTCTAAATTCTTCATACTATCAGTAAAATATGGATAAGCCATTAATTTACCAGTAGCAGCTGTTTCAGATACAGAACCAGCATAACCATTATATTCAGCACCATCATAGTTATCTACTTGGTCTGTTTCAATGATTGTTCCACTTACAGCATATGTAGGATAAGCTGTTCCATCTTCAACAATTCCACAAGTTCCATTGTAAGATTCTGCTAATGTTAAATCTTCACCAGTTCTCTTCTTACAAGAACTTGTATACCAATTTATGGCATTTTGAACATGCTTTTTATCATTTGGCTCCCAAATTTGTGTATGAACATCATCACATATACCTGTAACATCACCTTCTGTTTTACAAGTAATACCTGTGATTGCAGTTTCTGGTTGAGTAGATTTTACACGTCCGATTTGAGCAAACGCAACTCTTACTGAGTTTTCTATACCAGAATTTTCTATATTTGCAGTATCTCCATCAAGTCCTGCGGAATTAACTTTAACTTCTGATTCAGGAGTTAAATAAATAGCTTCCTCATTTAATACGTTATTTTCTGTATAATATTCATTACCAGATAAATTCTTGATAAATAAATCAAATGCAACGTATCCCTTTGCTTCCTCTGCACCATTGTTTTTAACTTGGCTAGCCATAATTCTATAACCACCAGGTGTAACCGTAAAGCTTCCTTTTTCAAATAGTATCATTCTTGAAGATGTTGTATCTATTTTACCAACTGATGACATTGGTACTAATCCTTCTCCACCCCAACTATTTGTATTACCCTCATAACTAGCTGTTTTATGGTTTGCTTCGTTTATTTCAACTGTATCTGACCAATCCTTACCATTAAGTGATAAAGACAAGCTGTCAATTGCAGCAATCTTTACATCAAAGGCAGTAACATTAACAGTTTTCATACCAATAAACCATGCATAAGTTGAAGCGGTTAAGATTATTGCACAAAGTCCACAAGCAACGATCATTCTTTTAACACGTTTTTCATGTTTTTCATTTCTTTTCTTCATAATCTACCTCTTTCTTTTCTTGTTCATCAATATGTTCAGAATTAAAGCCCATATGAATTTTAAATTCGCCACCTAAGATATTATCTGTACACTCTGGATCATTTCCTTCAATCCACATTACTATTGTATATCTTACAATATCACCCGGTTTAAAGTTTTCTACATAATCACTTACCACTAAATCATCAGATTCAAACGGTACAGTATCTTTTTCAGGTCTACCATTTGAACCTAGTTTAGCATAGGTAACGGCATCACCATTCTTATAAATCCTAATTCGAACTGCTTCATCGACTTGTTTCACAACATCGTCAATGACAACTTCACTCCAATAATCAGATATATCATCGCCTATGTTTTCCACATAAAAAGTATACGCAAGATAATTATCTCCATTATGGGAACCTGCTCCTCGATTGTCAAGGTCCGTTGGAAGCCATTTGTACGAAACATTGTCAAACGATTTAGGAGATAGAGCATATAACTCAGTCCTGTATACTTTATAATTCGGATCATCATAAACAATTAATCCTTTATCGAAGTACAAGTTTTTGTCTAGCGTTATGCTAAAATTTCCACTATTATAAATAATACCTATAACGAAATACAAAATAAGCAATAAAAGTAAGATAAGAAGTAACGCTACACGAAAAAACTTCTTCGCTTTTTTTTCACGTTTAAGTTTCTCAGTGCTTAATTTTATCTTTCCTTCCATACAATACTTACCCCTTTTTCGTCACGCACGATAAGTACATCTACTTACATACTTCTAACTGCGATATCCTTTATAATACAAATATATTATAGCATATAGCCACTTATTGTCAATATGAAAAGACGAAAAATGTCGAAATTTAGACCTCTACTTTTTCAGCAAATGATTATCATATCATTAAGAGAACCAAATGCTAGTGCTGTAGAAAATGAGGGTTACGGATATATAGTCGCATCTGTTGGAGAACTTGGTGGTAAAGCACCATATACTAGCTACAATGCAAGAAGTAGTTACATAAAAAATAACAAAGAAATAATAAGTGGATTTGTAAAAGCAATAAACAACGGATTAAAATTTGTAAGAGAAAATGATTCCAATACTATCGCAAAATCAATATATAATTTTTTCCCAGACATGTCTTTAAACGAATTAAAAACATCAATAGATAGATATAAAAATCAAGACACATGGAATGAAACAACTAAATTAGAAAAAGATTCATTCGATCATTTACAAGAAATAATGGTACTAGCAGGTGAACTTAAAGAAAAAGTTCCATTTAATGATTTAGTTGATAACACATATAATTAATGAAATTATTAGAATTTAAAAATGTTGGGAAAAATTATCACAATATGGAAGGAGAAATAGAAGCATTAAAAAACATATCATTTACTATAAATGAAGGAGATTTTGTAGCAATTGTAGGTCCTAGTGGATGCGGTAAATCAACCATCTTATCAATTTTAGCAAAATTAGATAACGTTTCTAGTGGGAAAATAATAACTGAAAAAGATCACTTAAAATGTGGTTATATGTTTCAACAAGATACGTTATTTGATTGGTTAAGTATAATGGATAATTGTTTATTAGGTCCTAAAATAAATAAAAATTTAGATGATAAAATAATAAATAAATGTACAGAATTATTAAAAACCTATGATTTATATGAATTTAAAGATAGATATCCACACGAATTATCAGGAGGAATGAAACAAAGAGTTGCACTTATCAGAACACTTATGTTAAACCCAGATATACTTTTACTAGATGAACCATTTTCTGCACTAGATTATCAAAATAGATTACTTATTGCAAATGATGTATATAACATAATAAAAAAAGAAAAGAAAACCACTATAATGGTTACACATGACGTTGGAGAAGCAGTAAGTATGGCAGATATAATTATAGTACTATCAAAAAGACCATCAACTGTAAAAAAAGTATACAAAATTGATTTAGATGACAAAAAAGACCCAATAAGTAACAGATTAAATAAAGATTATAATGTGTATTGCAATAAAATATGGAAGGATTTAGATGTTATACAGTAATGAACATATTAATTTTCTAAAGAAAAAGAAAAAGAAAAAATTCTTAATTGCTATTACACAAATACTTATATTTATAACGTTTATAATCATATGGGAATTATTAGCAAAATATAAAATAATAAATACTTTTTTGGCATCATCACCTTCCTTAATATTTAAAACAATTATAAATTTAGCAAAAGATAATAACTTATTTAACCACATATTAGTTACACTATACGAAACCCTAATTAGTTTTACATTATCAATTATAATTGGTATTATAATTGCTAGTATATTATGGTGGAATAATTTCTTATCTAAAGTATTAGATCCATATCTTACTATTTTAAACAGTTTACCAAAAGTTGCACTAGGCCCTATACTAATCATATGGATAGGTGCAAATGTAAAATCAATTATATTTATGGCACTTCTAATAGCCACAATAATCAGTATTATAACTATTTTAAACGGTTTTAATTCAACTGATCAAAATAAAATAAAACTAATGAAAAGTTTAAATGCTTCTAAATGGCAAATATACAAAATGATAATTCTAAGAGGAAATTTAAATATAATTGTTAGTTCATTAAAAATAAATGTTAGTATGTGCTTAATAGGAATAATAACAGATATGGCGAGAAAATAATATAAAAAATAAAATCATTTTAATTGATAGTATATGCTGATTTTATTATCATCAATAACTATCTTTTCAACTAAATGCTCTATAATTAATCTTTGTTCATTAAAAGCCATATAATTCCAAACTTCTCTTAAGTTTTTAATCATTGATTTAGTTGTTTCAATTTGAGATTGAGCTTCTTTTTCATCTTTTAATTGTTCTTTTAATTTTTTTCTTTCTTCCTCTAAAACATTAATTTTATTTGATGTTTCTTTTATTGCAACTCCAAGAGATATATAGTTAAGTAAATTTTCTATTTGATTAGATAATTTATTAATTCTGTTTTCTAATTCTTCTACAGTATTAACATTTAAAGTTAACATATTTTCTTCAAACATCTTTTCATCTAAAGACATAGCAAATATATTTTCTAAAACTACATCTTCTATTTCAAAAGAATCATACCTTTTATTCTTACAATTAGGATCTTTAATAAATTTAGGTCTACTTTTTTGTTGTGAATAACAATAACAAATTAATCTTTTTCCCCATTTTTGATAACGATATTTTGCACCACATTTTCCACAATATATCTTACCAGATAATAAGTAATGTCTTGCTGTTCTTGATTTGCTTCGTAGTTTATTCATTTTAATTATTCTATTATATATTTCTTCACTTACTACAGGTTCATGTTGACCTTCAAATTCTTCGCCTTTATATGGAATAATACCTAAATTAGTTCTACTAAGAATTCTTTTTTCAACCATACTTTCATCCATACCAACAATATTAGAGATTTGAAGAAAACTACTACCACCCAAATATAAAGTTATCATTTTATTCAATAATTCTACCTTTTCTGGATTAGGTATTAAAATTCCTTGCTTTTCATCATAATCATAAGGGAAAGGTATTTTCCCACCACCTCGCCACAGACCCGCTTCAGCTCGTTTTCTTAAACCTAATCTTGTTCTTTCTAAAATAGTTTCTCGTTCTAATTGAGCAAATACTGATAAAATACCAATCATCGCTTTGCCAAATGGACTTGTTGTATCAAAATTTTCTCTCACTGAAATAAAACCTACATTGTACTTATTAAATACTTCTTCAATTAAATATAAAGTATCCCTTTGACTTCTTGAAATACGATCCAATTTAAAGACTATAACTGTATCAATTTCGTGATTTTCTACGTCTTTCATTAATTCTTGTATAGCGGGCCTATTTAAATCTTTACCACTATATCCACCATCAATATAAAATTTATAACTACTATATTCTTTACTTTTTGCAAAGTTTACTAATAATTCTTTTTGTGCATCAATCGAATATCCTTCTACTTGCATATCCGTTGATACTCTTGCGTATAATCCTGCTTTTATTTTATTTACCTCCTTTACAACACATAAAAACCTTTTAAGGATATAAACTTACTTTTACATGCTACCATCATTTTTCTAAAAAGAAAAGAGGATAATCAATTATATCCTCTTCTTCAATATTTCTTTATTTATATATTTTTTCATTATTTCATATATTATTGGTATTTTTAATGTTATCTCTTTAGGATTTATTTCTTTCTCTTTAATATAATTTTTGATTATCATAAATAAATGACCTCAATAAATTATATTAAATTATTAAATAAATATTATCAATTAACCATCAAATAAAAAACACTATATATTTTAGTGCTTTTTTAAAAATTTATATCCATAATCAAATAGCCATCAAATTAACTATGCCCAATATGGTAAATAACTTTTATATCTTCTAGATTCAGAATTTGGTTGATATTCTTTTATTAATTCTGATAATACAGCATCACTTAATATTCTAGATGCTATTGCAGCGTTTTTCTTTTCAATGTTAAACCTAGTTCTTAGACTTTCATTAGTCATTTTTTCACCAGAAACATATTGTAAACAAGCATGTTGATAACAAGCTCTTAACTTATCATCTCTATCCATTTCACTTAATTGTTTATATGAATATAAAATGACTTTAGTTCCATTATCATATTCTAAAAAATTAGGAGCTGGTAACTGATATAATTCTACCGATTTAATTACTTTATCTATACCACTACCCTTTTCTTCACAAATTTTAAATCTTCTCATTATACTTGCCAGTTTTTCATTTCTTGATATAGGATTATGATCTATAAATCTATCAATGCTAATCAAAGGTGTACCTGGATTTGATATTTCTATTCTATTAGAAAAAAGTTCAATTAATATACTTGTGCCACCAATTGTAAAATCTTGATGAATCATTGCATTAGCAATTAATTCTCTGAGTGCAATTTCAGGGTACATTTTTACTTGTTTTCGTAGTGCTAAACCAATATGTTCATTCTGTGGAGTTAAAAGATCTAAATTTTTTAATATTTCTTCAAAACATATAGCATATCCACTATCATAGTTAACTTCTCTTATAGTTTCTAATTTATTTTTATCCTTATATTGAATTAGTCTAATTGATTTTCTACTAATTGACTTAAATTGATGTACATTTTTTGCAAATAATATTGCACCTAAATTGGTTATTGCCAATTTTCCATATATTTTCTTAATAAAACCTTCTTCCATAAAATCTTCTATTATTTTTTCTTTAGTTTCTGGATATGGTAGTTCGAGCATTTTATAGTATGTACTTATTTCAAGTAAATCTATAACATCTTCTATTTCCAATTTTGATAATGCTATTTCTTCTTCAAATGATGTTTTGTTTAACATATTCCATAACTTTTTTTCTTTTTCTTTATAATCACATAATTTTCGTTTTTGTTGTCCAACTCTAATATAAGCAACATTATCAAATTCTATAGGATAAAGTCTAGCCTTATCAATTTCAATTATCAAAACTCTTTTACCACTATAATAAATTTCATATGCATTAAAGTCAATTTGTGGTTTCAATTTTCTATATAGCCAATTATACAAGGGTTCGTTTCCTTTTTTAGAATTATCAAAATTAAAATCAGTTCCTATTACTTCTTTACTTTTGTCATCAACACCATATATTAAATATGCATGTTCTTTATTGGATAATGTTGCTGAATTGGACAAAGCAGAAATGTATTCACCAATCATTGAAGGATCATCATTATTAAGTTTAAATTCAATCCATTCATTTTCTTTATCTAATTTTAATAGAGATTTTAATAAGTTAATTAATTCTTCTTCTGAAACTTTATATTCTTCTACTACATACATAAAAAAGCACTTCCTATCAAATAACAATCAAATAAGAATTCCCTTTATTTACAAGGGTTTGGCAATTTCTTGTTTGATTTTTTAGTTTTTCTATCAAATAAGATTATACTATAAATAATGTTAAAAATAAATACTATTTTTTAAATTTAAATGCTTTCTCGCTATATAACTATAGTCGGTATTATAATGGGTGAACTCTTAGTTTCAAAAGAAGGAATAGGATATCTAATTATGTATGGTTCACAAGTATTCAATTTAAATTTAGTTATGACAGGAATAATTTTACTAGCACTTATCTCTTATATTCTATATTTCATAGTTTGTTATATTGAAAAAAAATTAGTTAAAAACTAACTAATTTTTTTTACTCTACAAATACATTCTTTTTTTCTTCAAACCTATCAACATAAAAACTCGTTTGATATTTTTTATTTCTATTTATCATAACATCATCGATTGGAATTAAAGTATAATCCTTAAGTACCACATATTCATACGTAAATGTTAATACCTCATCATAATACTTACTCAATAAATCTATTTTAAAAGTTGTAGTTATTGGTCCATCATCACCACTATATCTAGCTATTTCATAAAATCCCTTATCTGTTTTTAATATTCTGTCATTATAAATACGTAATATTTTTTCACCTTCATAATTACCATTCACCTTATATGTTGTTGCATGAACAGTTCTTTTTTCAGTAAAATGATAATACTCCTCTTGTATTTCATATAAAATATTATCTTTCGCATAAAATTGATTACATCTTAAATCATAATCCCTAGTTAAATTATGTGCTACTGAATATAAAGCATTATCAACCTCTTTAAACTTATAAGTGGCTCTTTCAAACATATCAAAACTATCTTCTATATTATTATCTACATTATCATCATAAATAGTGTATTCCCTACCAGTACTATCATAAAAATATATATCTGCTCCATGAGGAATACCTATATTAGTAACTACAATATTACTTGGTATTTCATATACAAACTTATAGCTAAGCTCTCCATTTTTTAGTTTTTCTGGATTATATATATACGCTCTATTATTAGATATAAAAGCATATTCTATAAAATTAGTACTATCACTTAATACTTCTCCACCAATAAATTTTTTATAATCATTTTTATCCTTATTTTTATTTTTCAAAACTTCCTTAACCAAGCCAGAGTTTTTTATATCATTATCTCTATTAGTATTATCAACATCATTACTATTTGCCTTACTAAATAAAATTATCAAAATTGCAACAATCAATAACAATACAGTTACACCACAAATATAATAAATTAATTTCTTATCTTTCATAACACACCTATTAATCAACTTTATCAATATATCCTGTTATTTTATTTGTATACATTTCATCACCTACAGGTTGATACTTATTACCACTATAATCATCAAAAAAGCCATTATATGCCTTATATATTTCACCAGTTTCAGTATTATATACTCTTTCATATCCAAGTATTGCATCACTCTGTTTTTGACTCATTATATCATAAGTTTTATTCCTATTTTCCCAAGCACTCATATATGAATCAAAAGCACTTTGAATAGAAGCACTTAAAGCAAGAGCATTCTTAGTTTGAGCATTCCCATCATCAATAGTTTGTTTTACATAACTATCAGTAAATTCAATTGAATTAATGGATTCAAGCAAAATATCTTTATAATCTATAAATCTATCTTTAACACTTGTTATTGTCATAATATCATACACCATATAATATAATGTATCTACGCCACCTTTACTATCATTACCAAAATTTACTACTGATGCTAAAAACATTCCCTCTGCTTCCTTAGCATTTTCATTCGTAAATGTCGCTCTTAATACCTTACTATCTAACGCAACACTTTTCATAGACGCAGTTGCTTCAGCTTCATCTATCTTTATAAAATTATTAAACGTAGGAAAATTAATTGACGAAAAACTTGAATCAACACTCTTCACATAACCTGCAATATCATTGAATTTTTTATAAAATCCTTCCGTTGTAGGATTATCAAGAACTACAGCATCACTAAATACTCTATATTGAGGATTATTTCCACTTAATCTATAATAAGATTCCCAAAAACTCTTTGATTCATTACTCTTTAACAATGGTTGCATTTTAATCATCAAAAATATTTGATTTCTACTATCAGTAGGATCAGTTACTCTTATTGCATAATAAATTCCATCTCCCCCTGTTGAAACTTGCCATCCCTTTGGTTTCTTCATAGAAAATACACTAGATTTATAATCTTCAAGTTCTATTTTTTCTAATTCCCTTAATTTTAACTTACCTTCACTATTTGTAACAATAGACGAACCAGTTATAACATCTACTAATTTAAGCATTCCAAATACAAGTAAAACAGTTAACACTGCTGCTACTACAATAAGCAAAGTTTTATTATTCTTCATGCTTTCTTTTCCTGTTTCAGTTATTTCATCTTTTTTCATAAACTCTCCTATTCTTTACTACAATTTATTATAATAAATTTATTTACAGTATTCAATATTGAAAATACATTTTACTGTAAACAAATTTTAATTAATAAAATATTCACTACCATTATCATTATTTATCAAATCAAGTTCCCCATAAGTAAAGAAAACAGCATAACTATAAACCAACTTATCCACATTATAATAATATGTATAATTTGTTCTTTCTTCCAAAAATTTCTCACCATCTTTTAACTTATATTGTTCTTGCATATAAGTATCCTTAAACACTTTTAACCTATTAAGCAATTCATCCTCATTTACCTTACCATCTAAATATTTATAAACTACACTATTAATATTATTATTTTCAAAAAATAACATAATTACCTTATTGGTATTTATCTCACCTATCTTATACATAAACTCTATAAAACCCATAGTTTCAGCTTCATCATAATAATGAACAAAATAATCCCAATTATCACTTAGTTCTATACTAAAATTATTTTTTATATAATCCTTTACCTCCAAAAAATAATCTTCATTTTCATACTTTTTTTGAGATGTTTCAGGAATTTTACCAAGTTTTATACTCACACTTTTTCTATTTATATCTTCCTCCTTCTCTTCTTCTAAATTAATACGATGATTTAATTTTAATATTATTTTACCTCCACTATTATTATTATTATTGTTTAATGTACATCCAGTAAATACAAAACACACAATTATTAGTAAACAAATTATCCTTTTCATACTTAGCCACCTCTTAATATTTTGAGTATATCATACATACAAACATTCAACAACTCTTTCTATTTTATTATTGATTTTAATAAAACAACCAATTCTTCTTTATCAACATTTTGTAATTCTATATCAAAATTCACACCATTATAAATAAACTCAGTAAAATATATATCTTCATATTTAAATATTTTTATTTTAGTATCATTTATTATAGAATAAAAAGCTACATCATCAAAATGATAATCTCTAAACGGTTTATTTTTCCTTGAAAAATTTATATTTATTTCTTTGTTATCTTCTCTATTAATATATACTATATTATAACAATTAAACACATTATATTCTTTATCACTCTTATTCTTTCTCCCATAAATAGCATACATAGAAATATCATCATACTTTGACAATAATTCTATATCTTTATAAAATTTATACTCACTTATCCCTTCATTATTTTTATAATCATTGTTATTATAAATTGGAATTGCTATCGCATCAATTTTACTTCCACCCATACTTTTTCTTTCATTTATTATAATATTATCCTTAAAATCATATTTAGCATAATTATTATTCATAAACATAAATAACATAATAGTTAATACAATAATAGAAAAAGATAATCTTAATATTTGCACACAAGAATTTCTTTTTCTATTAGCAATTGCTAAAACTTTATCATGCACCTCATATTTCATTTTTTTATCAATAATTTCATTTATTCTACTTTTCACTTTTACACTCCTCGTATATTTAATTCATTTATAGTTCTATATATATAATGTTTTACATTCGATTCACTTATATTTAAAATACTCGATATCTCTTTTATTGTATATCCTTCATAATAATAAAGATAAATCACTTTAGACACAACTGCCGGTTTTTTACTTATTAATTTCCATACCAAATCAACATCATATTTCATAAAAATACTTTCCTCTAAGTTATAATCTGATGAGACATTATCTATCGTTGATATCTCTTCATTATACAAAAACATATTTTTGATCTTATATTTAAATCTATAAAACCTTTTTATTTTGTTCTTAGCAATACCAACAATATATTTTTTATCATTTACAACATCTATTTTTTTATATACCTCCAAATATGTACTTTGCAATATATCCTTTGCATCCTCTAAATTATAACAATTAAGAACAATATATTTTAAAATATCTCTATGCGTTTCATTATATAATTTATCAAACTTATCTTGGGTTTTATAATCGATCATTTTAACACCTCATTATAATAGTGCCACAAACAAATAAAAAAGTCCCAAATAAACTTAATATTTATTTAAGACACTATTTTTCTTACATATCTAATCTTTTTATTATAATTACTCATCAATTTTTTCCAGTTATTATCATAAAAATCTTTAATATCACTAGTTATATTTTCCTCATTTTCTATAAGAAAAACATATAATAATGAATATTCATCATAATTACACCATACCAAATTCTTAATAAATTCAAACAACCTATCAACGTCATTCTCATTATTTATATCCAAATTATAAATATTTAGTTTTTTAAACTCCTTATTATCTGATATAAATCTAATTATCTTTAATGTATTTTCTACAATAATCTTTTTCATATTATACTTATAATAATCAATATAATTATTATTTCCCCAATACTTCTTTGATAACAAAAACTCTGGCGCTTTATCCTTTAATATAAGTTCTATATAAACTTCTTTATTACACAAAGCCGCAAAATTCTTTTCAAAAAAATGTATAAACTCCGATAACAAATCAATAAATTGTTCATTAGCATTAAAATACTCTTTTACAGATAACACTGCATTTGTCTTAACAATATTTTCATTCGTTAACATAGATAATGCATTATCTAAACAACCACTATCCAAAAGCTTATATATAAAAACACCATTACTTCTCGTATTTAACGATAATTCCATTATTTCCTTTTTCTTTTCAGTTAATTCCATAACACAAAGCACTCCCTTGTAAATTTATTATAACATGACAATTCGTATTTTTCAGCATTTAACTAATAATTTAAAATTTAATGGGAAAATTATATTGTGGTGATTTTATGTTTTTTGATAGAATTTTCGAACTAAGAGAGTTACACGATCTACATCAAAAGGATATTGCCAGCATACTAAAAATAGATCGTAGAACATATTCTGGATGGGAAACCGGCAAAGTAACAATTCCTTTAATACACTTGAATGAATTATGCAATTATTATAAAGTAAGCATGGATTACATAGTTGGCCTAAGCAATAATAAAAACACAATAAAATTTCCAAAAGAATTAAATAAAGCTCTCATAGGAAAAAGAATACTAGATTTAAGAAATAAGTATAAACTAACTCAGAAAGATATTGCATCATTACTTAACACAACAAGTTCAACAATATGTTCTTATGAGAATGGTAATACATTACTACTTACATCTTTTGCATATCAAATATGCATTAAATACAATTTATCAATGGATTTCTTATGTGGAAGAACTAATAACTAATTAGTTCTTTTACTTATAATAAACCCGTCTAAATAATGTTTCATTCTTAATGTCATTATCTAAATATTCTCCCTCTTCATACTCTATTAATAACTCATACAATTTTTTCACTTCATTAAATATTTCATTAGGTAATACAATAGATTTACTCATATACAATATTTTTAATAAATCAGTTAATATTAGTAACCCTTCATTCACCTTATAATCTTTATAAAAGCTCATATTACACCTCTTCCATTTGCTCATATAAAACTATTGAGAATAAAAAATAACTAAACTTTTTAGTTACTTCATTTATCACTAATATTAAATTTCCAACTCACACAGTAACATTATAACACTTAATATAATAATGTCAATTACTTATTAAGTTGAGTTTCCGGATTTTACAATTTTTTTGAAGTTTTAACTTACTTATTTCCAAAGATTTTCTAATTTACACTTTTTATTCCTTATTTTAGAGTTTTTTTCATTTATTATTAATTCACTTTATTTTACAGTAGTAATTTTAATTGTTTATATTTACTTCTTTCTTCTATATCTTGCCATTCCTTTATTCCTGTGCATGCATACTTTAATATTTCTTTTATTCCGTTTGATATTTGTCCATACCATACTAACAAATTATTTTTTAATGATTTACTCGCTTCTATTATTTTTATTACTAATAATTTTTTATTTATTTTTTCTGACAATATTCCATTATGTAACTATTCCTTTTAAACTCCTCACTCTTATATTTTATAAATCATACGCTTGCTTCTTTGCCCTAAAATATTCTTATATTCTCCATCTTGAAAAATATAATCTTACTATTTTGATTAAATCCTTTTTTGAATGTAGTCCTCTATTAGTTAATAATATTAATGGTCTTTTTTCACTTAATCCATATCTATTACCAATTCATACCCTTTTTTATTAGATGGTAATGTTACTTTTGTATGACTTACACTAACTTCATATTAACAGTTATAATCAAATAATAATGTCATTTTTACCTTTCCTTTTCTTTTTATATATACAACTGTATTTATAAATATTATTTTAATTCTCTCATAAAGTAGTATATATTTTATTAATATTTAACATAAACTTTTTACTTTATCTTCATAACTTAATTTACTCATATAAAAACCTCGTTTCTATGTCCAAGAAACGGGGTTCATATCAAAATGATTTACTTTATAATTGATTTTATCAAAGTGATTAACGAATTTTTATCTATATTTCTAGTTTCTATATCAAAATATTTATTATCATAACTAAATGTTACTATATATTCATTACCATATTTACCAATTTTTATTTCTATACCATTTATAAATGATGGCTTCATCTCATCGGTAATATAGTATAAACACCTAGGACGTACTTTTTCAGTTTCTGATGCAAATATATCAACAAGTTCATCATCATTAAAATACATAATAGAATATCCTATCAACATATTATATCTTTCACTAGTAACGTCATTACTTGCATACATCAATCCTGTTCTATTTTCCTCTAAATTATTAGGTATTATCACATCTTTAACAAATGGTAATATTTTTTCAATTTCATTTAAAGAAATTTCCTCATATCTTCCATCAATATCTCCAATAACTTCATCTTTATTTTTTATCTCATTTACAAAAATATTTTGTTTATCTACACCTACTTCCTTATTATTCACAACAAATATTGCACATATTATTATCATAACAAAAGTAGGTATTACATATCTTAAAACACTATTATTTTTCATACTATTTTTCCTTTCTAATTTAAATAAAACTTTATTATATATTTCTTTTTTATTTATTTTTTCATCAAAAATATCCTTAATTGTCTTATTCATTATAATCCCCCTTTAAAAATTCATTCAGTTCTCTTATAGTTCTATACAAATAATGTTTTACATTTGATTCACTTATACCCAGTTCTAAAGAAATTTCCTTAATTGTTAAACCTAGTTTGAAATATAAACAAAATACTTTTGAAATTACCGCTTTCTTTTTCTTTAAATATTTCCACACCAAATCGACATCATATTTCATTATAGTTGCACTCTCAATATCCACATCAGATTTATAATCCACTTCTATTTCCTCTTTACTAAACATTTCTAAAATTTTTCGTTTATAATTATATCTATAATAATCATTAACTTTATTTTTCGAAATTCCCATAATATATGATTTTGATATATTAGGCAATTTTTTATAAACATCTAAATAAATATTTTGAATTATATCTTCTACATCAGATATATTAGAACATTTACAAACTACATATCTTAAAACATCATTATAAGTTTCATCATATATTTTACTGAATTCATCTAAGGTTTTTTGATCAATCATTTTAACACCTCACTAATAAAGTCGTTATATTCAATTAAAAAGTTCCAAACAAATTAATTAAAGCATCAAAAAGATGCTTTAACCTATTTTCACAATATTTAAGTACACACTAGTATCATCACTTGGTGTAACTGTCGTTGTAACAGAAGATTCAAGTCCTAAACTTATTACATCGCCAACTTCAAGTTCTGTAATTACACTTCCGTTAAAACTATTATCTTCATTTGCAGTAAATTCTTTTGTAATAGTTCCACTAGTAATAGGATTTGAGTTTTTTAACACTTCCATAGTTATTGTTCCTGTTTGTGCTGCACTACCCTGAAAAAAGTAATCAATTTTATATACTCCTGCTTCTTCAATAATAAGTGCATTTGCAGTTGTTCCTGTTATTCCGGATATAGGCCCTGAGGTAGAAATAGGTATTACACCTAATACATTTTCAGTTAGCGATATTGGAGTAGCGGTACTATCATATTTACTTCCATACACACCTACTTGCGCTGGTCCAGTTGGTCCAGTTGGTCCAGTGGCACCCCTAGGTCCAGTTGGACCCACAAATCCCATTGGACCTGCTGGGCCTCTTGGCCCGGTTGGACCCATAATTACCAAATTTTTCGTACACTTATCATCGTTGCTTGGACAACATCTATTATTCATTTTCATTCTCCTTTCATTAATATTTTATGAGCATAAACAAAAATGATTTTTACTATTGACTAAGAAGTGCACATTAAATAAATTTACATACTCATAGTATACATCATTTCTGCTTAATCATAAAATATAATAGGTGAAAAGATGGAAAAAAAATATAAAATATGTATATATGCAATTTGTAAAAATGAAGAGAAATTTATTGATAGATGGTTTAATTCGGTTAAAGAAGCAGACGAAATTTATGTTCTCGATACCGGTTCTACCGATAATTCTGTAAACAAACTAAAAAAATTAGGAGTAGTTGTTAAAAAGCAAAAAATAGAACCATGGAGATTTGATGTTGCAAGGAATATATCTCTAGACATGATTCCAGATGATTACGATATATGTATATGTATAGATTTAGACGAAGTTTTAACACCAGGTTGGAGAAATAAACTAGAAAACATATGGAACAAGAACACTGACAGAATAAAATATATTTATAACTGGAAATTAGATGCTAACGATAAACCATTAGTAAGCTTCTATTATGACAAAATCCATTCTAGAAAAAACTATAAATGGATTTACCCAATTCATGAAATACTAAATTACCAAAAAGAGGAAAAAGAAAATATTATTACCACTGATGAAATAATAGTTAATCATTACCCAGACGAGAAAAAATCAAGAAATAGTTATTTACCATTATTAGAATTATCAGTTAAGGAAAATCCCACTGATGATAGAAATATGCATTATCTAGGAAGAGAATATATGTTTCATCATGAATGGAATAAATGCATAGATACACTTATTAAACATTTAGATTTGCCCACTGCAACATGGAAAGACGAAAGATGTGCATCTATGAGATATATTTTAAGAAGTTATAAAAGCTTAAAAAGATATAAAGAAGCTAAAATGTGGGGAAATTTAGCAATAAATGAAGCTCCATATCTACGTGATCCATATATGGAAATGGCTATTTTAGAATATGAATTAGGTAATTATAAAGAAGTTATAAAATTGTGTAATACTGCTCTAAAAATTAAAACCCATCCAAAAACATATATAAACGAAATATTTAGTTGGGATATGACAATATATGATTTACTCTCAATTTCACTATTTTACGAAAATAAATTAGAAGAATCACTTAAATATTTAAATATAATATTAGAAAATGAACCACATAATAAAAGAATTATAGATAATAAAAAAATAATTGAAAATATGCTTAAAAGTACAAAAAAACAACAAAAAAAAGAACTTTAACGTTCTCTTTTTACTAATTAAACATTTTCTTCTTAAAGAATACTAATGTCATAAATATTGCTATAGACATAACTGATACTACTACAGAATAATCACTAGCATAAACACCTGTATCTGGAATTGTTTCATAAACATATGTAACTACTAATTCGCCATCTATATATTTACCTTTTTCATTTCCAACTACTTTAGATAATTTATATTTTGCAATTTCCTTAGCTTTTATTTCATAATCAGTACCAACTTGTCCTTTGATTATTTCAGGTTCAATTATTTCTTTATCATTTGAATCAACATATTTAACTTTTACTGTTCCATGTAAAACTGTATAGTAAATATTGATTACATTTGAATCTGTTCCAATTGTTAATTCTTCTGGATTTAATGAGTCAAACTCATAACCAGTAATATCTATTATTTCTTCTTCT